>Ga0156245_1112_pt1 | contig 64712 bp, 46 predicted proteins | sample RifCSPlowO2_12_FD_107892 | JGI IMG/M metagenome (GOLD analysis project Ga0156245, IMG submission 107892) | Ignavibacteria bacterium RIFCSPLOWO2_12_FULL_56_21
TTCCGCCTGGAACGTACGACGTTCGTATCAGCAGCATCGGATATCAAACCAAAATTGTGCAGCAACTGAGAATATCGGCGGGGCAGACCACGACGCTCAACGAGTCTCTACCGGAAGAAGTGATCGAGTCACAGGAAGTCATCATCACGGCAGACCGACCGCTTGTGGATGTCCGTCAAACAAGTTCGGTTTCTATCCTTGCAAAAGAAGACATCGCCGTTCTCCCCGTCCAGGACCTCAGCGATATTATCAACCTTCAGGCAGGTGTTGTCGACGGCCATTTTCGTGGGGGTCGCAAGGGGGAAGTACAATACCAGCTCGATGGGGTGTCGGTCAATAATCCGTTCGATAATTCTTCCAGCGTTCGTCTCGATCGGTCGGTGCTTCAAGAAGTGCAAGTTATCAGTGGGACGTTTGATGCAGAGTATGGACAGGCGATGAGCGGTGTAGTCAATGCCATTCTGAAAAGTGGTTCTGAGAACGCTTTCGAGTGGAGCGGGGAAACATACATAGGCGATGTGCACACGTCCTCAAGCAACCGTGGATTCACGTTTACCAGAGCCTTGCGTCCATGGGCTATCCAGAATTATCAATTTAGCCTGAGTGGCCCGACGTTTCTTCCTGCAACAACTTTCCTCGTGGGCCTTCGCCGCTATACAAGTGATGGGTATCTCTTTGGTGAAAGGAGATTCTCGCCGACGGACAGATCTGACCTCGAGAGCAAGACCTTCTATCCCACGGGAGATGGATCTGTTGTTCCCATGACTCCTTTTGGCGAATGGGGCGGTCAGCTCAAACTCTCCAATCGATCGCTGGACAACATCCAGGTTGGCTACCAGGCCATTGGCAATAACATTACCGAAAAGAGATACAACCATTTTTTCAGGTTGAACCCCGATGGTGAAAAAACGCAGAGAAGCGTATCGCTGGCTCACGGGTTCGATTGGACACATACGCTTTCAGACATCATGTTCTACACTGTAAACGTTCGCCAAAATTTCTTCGAGTATTCCGACCTGATGTATGAAGATGTCTTTGACCCGCGTTATCTGGAGGCAGGAGATCCAAAATCGGATGCGACGTACAGTTTAGGGGCGGCGGTGCAGGGCGTTGACCTGAACCGCTTCAGACAAAAGACGAATTCGTTCGTCGTGAAAGCGTCGGCAACGTATCAAGCGACGAGGTCTCACCTCATGAAGCTTGGTGGTGAAGGCCAACTCTCCTTGCTTTCGTTCGGTTCACCGGGTGTGCTGGTGCCGACGACAGTGGGAGGGGTGCAAGTTCTTCTTCCCCGCATCGATCATCCGGATTATCCCGGAGTGAGGACGTACAAACCTGTATCGTATGCGGTGTTTGCGCAAGATCGTATGGAGTGGAACGACATTACGGTTCGGGCCGGTTTGCGCATGGAGTACTTTTCCGCAAACACCCGCGTACCGAGCGATCTGCAAAACCCTGCGAACACCATCTCCGGTGCTCCTCTTTCCATTCCCATTAAGACCACAGACAAGATCGTAGTGGCTCCTCGATTGGGCGTATCGTATCCCATACTCGAACGAGGCTCGATCTTTTTCTCCTACGGGCATTTCTATCAAATGCCGGGATTGGGACAACTCTTTTCAAACTCGGATTACTCCGTTCTGAAAGAGCTTCAAGCTGGAGGTGTCTCGTATGGTGTACTCGGTAATCCCGATTTGAAGCCGGAGTTCACCGCGCAGTATGAGTTTGGCTTCAAGGCGGAATTCACAGAGTATTTTGGTATGGATGTAAGTTTGTTCTCGAAAGATATCCGGGACCTTTTGGGAGTTGAGTTCATTTCCACATATGCTGCGGCGGAATATGCCCACCTCACGAATGTCGATTTTGGAACCGTCAGCGGATTCACCATTGCGCTCGACCACCGTAGTTTCGGGATGCTCAACGTCAACGTGGACTATACATACCAATTTGCTCAAGGAAACTCGAGTGATCCACGAGAGACGGCCACGCGCGCTGAAGCTGGGGAAGATCCGCGCCCGCGACAGGTACCCCTGTTGTGGGACCAACGTCACACGTTGAATGCGGTTTTTGTGCTGCAAGAGCCGGGTGATTTTAGCGTCACGTCGATCATTAAATTCGCGAGCGGCCAACCGTATACACCCTCCATCGGAACCGGATTTGGTGCTTCGCTGGAGGCCAATTCGGGTCGAAAACCTTCTTCCGTGCTTGTGGATGTCCGGGGTGAAAAACACTTCGCATTTGGCGGTCTCGATCTGAGTGTCTTTGCTCGAGTGTTCAATCTGTTCGACTCGCGCTTCTTCAACGGCTTTGTGTTCGCCGATACCGGGAGCCCAGATTATTCGCTCAATCCCGTCGGTGATCAAGTGACACTTTCCGACCCGAGCCGATACTATGCACCGCGAAGAATTGAAATCGGGATGTCTTTCAGGGGCATCGTGCAACAATGAACACTCCCCTCATGCGACGGCATTCTTTTGCGATTTTCTTTTCTCTTTCTCACCTCTCCTTGCTCGTACTCGTGCCGGCGTTGGCACAGCTTCAACCTGTCGTACCACTGGATCAGCGGGGGCGTGTGGATGCAGAGCGAAGCGGCATTCATGATGCCAATAGCATCAGATCCGTCTTTTACAACTACGGAATGGTCGGCGATTTTCCACCGGATCCGGGAAATGTTGATCTCAGCGTTTTCCACTCCGTGGAAGTTCCAAAGGGAAGTGGCATCAACTACAGCGACGGCATCACGCCTTTTGTTCTTGCGAGAATCCGGCAGCGGAATGGTGTTGAGGCATACATCATGGAAACGGGCTACAGAGAGAATCAGGGATTCAGTCCAAACAGGAATCGGGTGATGCGCTTCGAACCGCGGCCCGGTTTTTTTCAAGCTGATCCCGCCATCAACCGGGGGCGTTCCGTAGCACTCAGCAACGACCCGCGAACATGGCCGGATGCGTGGATCGACAAGACGAACGATCCCGATGATCCCGGATGGTCTGGATCCTGGAACGGCTATTTTGGAAAACGCCCCGCGGCAGATCTTGAGAGCTTCAGTCTGATGGATGATGATTTCTATGACGCCTGGGACTACTACCCGGATTCGCGCGACACGACACGTCGGGGACTTGGACTGCGTATAGTCGTAAGAGGGTTCCAATGGGCGAATCCTCAGGCGGCAAACGTCGTCTTCTGGCACTATGATATTACCAATGAAAGCACAACAGATTACGACGACAACATCATCTTTGGACTGTACATGGATTCCGGCGTCGGGGGCTCCGCTATGTCCTGCGACGGAGTATTCGAATCGGATGACGACAATGCATTCTTTGATAAATCGTTTGGACTCAATCTCGTGTACACGTGGGACAAGCAGGGGCATGGCGTGGGGCTCAGGACTAACTGTGCAACGACCGGCTATCTTGGATACGCGTATCTCGAAACGCCCGGCAACGGCACCGATGGTATTGACAACGATGTCGACGGGATCACAGAAGAAGGGCGAGACTCGGGCCCGGGGCAACTGATCGTCGGAACTGCAACAATTCTAGCGTACGTGCAGACCCAATACAACCTCGTTAATTTCGAGCAGGCGTACGGACCGATTGATCAGCTTCCCGCAGTCAAGGCAGGACGATGGTGGACGGGTGATGAAGATATGGATTGGGTGGCCGATCTTCATGACACCGGTGTGGATGGAATCTGGGGAACGAACGATACCGGAGAAGGAGATGGAATTCCGACCGATGGAGAGACAAACTTCGATCGCACCGATCTTCACGAGTCCGATCAAATAGGATTGACCGGATTCAAGATGAATCGGATCAGACCGGGGCAGGGAAATCCGTCCACGGAACAAGATTACATCGTGTTCTTTGATGACGGGAGAGCTTGGCCACGACGTCTGTGGGAACATTTCACGAATGTAGACCCGGGCGCTCGATTTGATTCGGCCTTGGTGGCGAATTATAATCTCGGTTTTCTGTTTGCTTCCGGTCCCTTCAAGCTGGCAGCCGGCAAGACAGAGCGATTTAGCCTGGCATTGGGATATGGAGGGGATCTGGACGAACTTCGGAGATCCGTGCGCACCGTGCAGCAGATCTACAATGCGAACTACCAGTTTGCCGTTCCACCGCCAATGCCCACGGTTCACGCTGAAGCTGGTGATGGGTATGTGCGGTTGTCATGGGATGATGTAGCCGAGCGGGGTGTTGATCCGGTTACGCTGAAGAACGATTTCGAAGGGTATCGGATCTACCGATCGACCGAACCGTTCTTTCTCGACCCAAAAGTCGTTTCTAATGCCCGCGGCACTGGCCCGATCGGCCACGGTCGCCCGATTGCTCAATTTGACCTGAAGAACGGCATCAAGGAATTCTCCCAGCAGATGGTTGAAGGAGTCGGCTATTATCTTGGGGACGATGTAGGAATCACTCATACGTGGGTTGACAGCAACGTGACAAATGGACAGCTCTATAATTATGCGATCACGTCCTACGACCATGGCTCAGACTCGTTGGAATTCTATCCTTCAGAGAATGCGATCACAATTTCGCGGACGGCCCGCGGTGGAGTCATCTTGCCGCAAAATGCAGTTGAAGTCCGGCCAAATCCGAAGGTGCTCGGATATGCAGGGGCAACGACGAGTTCTCTTTTTCGCCTCTCCGGGATCGGAACAGGGACGATAGAAACGAAAGTTGTCAATTCTGACCTTGTTCCGGACAATCATACATTCAATCTCGTGTTCAAAACCGACGCATCGGTGAATATCCGGGCGGATTTCTATGAGCTCATCGACAGCACAACCGGAAAAATCTTGATCAGCAAGGGAACAATACTCGACGGAAAAGAAACAGGTCAGGTGGGAGGTGGGATACTCCCCGTTATCAACACCCCGCAGACTGTTCTTTTCAACAACGCGCTGAGTGGGTTCAGTCCACAAAGTCAATCGAACACCCGCTTGAAGCTCACGTATCAGGAAGTTCTTCCCATTAATCAATTCCGGCCGGGCTTCCCCGATAATCTAACGATCACATTCAGTAGCGTTCCACTCGACACATCCCTTCCTGCTGTCGGCCGGCCGGCAAAGCCGGTGAGATTTAGAGTCGTCGCCAATACAGACAGCGGCGCATACCGGCTGAAAACTCAGTTCCGCGACCTTGACAATGACAGCACGCTCAGTCGGCCCGACGAATTCTTTGACATTGTAACGTATCTCCCGAGCGCGCCCTCTACACCGCGCGCAACGTGGCGCGTAGAACTTGACACCACCGACCAGTATGTGCGTGGCGCCATCGTCCCACCGACGCAAGGTGATGTGTTTGAAGCCATCATTGATAAGCCTTTTGGAGCGGGCGATAATTTTACCTTTATCACCACAGGCTATTCCGTCAATGTTGAAAAGGCGAAGCAAGAGTTCACATTCAGACCGTATGTTGTTCCGAATCCTTACGTCGGGTCAGCCAGTTTTGAGCCTGAACGGTTTGCAGTGGCTGGACGTGGTGAGCGCCGGATCGAATTCCGCGGATTACCCGCAAATGCGATCATTCGCATTTACACAGTCAGAGGAGAACTCGTCCAAACGCTGCACCACGATGGTTCGATCGATGGATTTGTAGCGTGGAATCTCAGGACGAAAGATAATCTTGAGATCGCTCCGGGACTCTACATTTACCATGTGGATAGTAATGAATTCGGATCTTCCATAGGAAAGTTCGCGGTCATCAAATAGCATGAGAGCGCAAGCACACTTTCGACGGATCGCCGCCTTTCTTATCGTCCAACTGTGCGTCAGTGGATTTCTTCGGGCGCAAAGCAAGACCGGCACGACCATTGGCCAGTTTTTGATGATCGAACCGAGTGCGCGGATGGGTGCCATGGGAAATGCGGGAGTGGCGTCGTACGATGAAGTCATTGCCGCCTACTATAACCCCGGAGCACTGGGTCATGTGGCTTCCAGCCAGGCACAGTTCACGCACAGTCTCTGGATCGCCGATATTGCTTACGATTATGCAGGGGTCGGTATAAAGTTGGCTGAAACCCAAATGCTGTATCTCAGCATGACTTCCCTCAATTCCGGTGAGATCGACGTCCGGACCGTTGAAAGGCCGTTGGGAACCGGAGAACGATACACGGTCTCCAATGTCGCTTTTGGCATAGGGTATGGCCGGCGCATCACCGACAGATTCTCCGCCGGGCTTCAGGTCTCGTACATGCAGGAAACCATCTGGCACAGTTCGCTTGGCGCATTCGCTCTGAATTTCGGGACTCTGTATCAACTGTCGGCGGACGGCATAAACATCGGCGCCAGCATTTCCAATTTTGGAACCCGGGGGCGTTACAATGGACGAGACCTTCGCATTCGCTACGATCTGGACCCGGATAAATACGGTGATAACAGCAATCTTCCGGGTGAAGTCTACACGGAAGAATTCTCGTTGCCCGTCATCTTCCGCGTTGGTCTTGCTGTACCGCTGCTCATCGATGAGAACAACCGATTTCGATTTGCGATCGATGCGTTCCATCCCAACGACAACACAGAAAGTGTCAGCTTGGGTGCTGAGTGGAACTTCATGGGAATATTTTCTCTTCGGGGGGGGTATCAGAATCTTTACCAGAAGGATGCTGAGGTTGGACTAACAACGGGCGCCGGGTTGGAGTATGAGGTTTTTGGCTCACTACTTCATGTTGACTATGCATGGGCAGAACATGGGCGGTTGAACGATACACATCGGTTCACCGTTGGAGTAGGATTCTGAATCGCAGCGTGTAGGTCAAAGATTCGCGAAGGTCCTTCACCAAACACGTCATCCCCGACTGTCGCGTTTGCTGGCGCAGGTCCTCAGTTTCCCTTCTTTCTTCCACCGTTGTCCAAAGATCACTCTGAATTGAAACTCTTCAAGAACACATACGGTTACTTTGACAAGACGCATAACGAATACGTTATTACGAATCCAAAAACACCGCGCCCTTGGATTAATGTTCTTGGTAACGGCGATTATGGAATGACGATCTCTCAAACTGGTTCTGGTTATAGCTGGAGAACCCACGCGCAATTGAATCGCCTGACGCGATGGGAGCAGGACATCATTAAGGACGAGTGGGGAAAGTACGTCTACGTTCGTGATGCAAACACCAAAAGGGTCTGGTCGGTCGGATGGAAACCCGTGTGTGCCAAACCGGACCGATACGAATGCCGGCATGGTATCGGCTACACCATCATCACATCGCTCAATGAAGGCATAGAAACTGAGTTGTTAACATTTGTGCCGATTGATGAGCCGATGGAAGTCTGGAACCTTACGCTCAGAAACACTACGCGAAAAGCGCGCAAACTGAGTCTCTTTACGTATCTTGAATGGGGTCTCGGTGCGTCGCCCGATTGGCATCGGGAGTTTCACAAGTGCTTCATCGAAACTTCGTATGACAACCGACTGGCTGCATTGTTTGCAACAAAAAGGCTGTGGGAGGTTCCGACGGAGAACGGGCATTGGAATACCGGCTGGCCCTACATTGCCTTTCATGCTTCCAGTATAAAGCCCGCATCGTTCGATGCCGACAAGGAATCGTTTCTTGGCATGTATAGGGACCAACAAATGCCTCGCTCTGTCCTGGAGGGGCGCCTCCAAAAGCATACGGGAAACGGTCTCGATCCTGTAGCAAGTTTGCACATTAATGTCGCCCTCCAACCAGGGGAAGAAAAGACCGTATCGTTTGTCCTCGGGGCAGCTTCTTCACTGGAAGAAGCGAAGATGCTTGTGAAGAAGTACAGGAAGACTGGAGCGGTCCGTGGTGCGCTGGAGCGAGTCAAACAAGGTTGGACGGAACGCCTGGGTACCGTTCGTGTCGACACACCCGATGAGGCCATGAACCTTATGTTGAACGTATGGCTGAAGTATCAGGCCATTTCGGGGAGGATATGGGGACGCACGGCCTACTACCAAACGGGTGGCGCGTATGGTTTTCGTGATCAACTCCAGGATTCTCAGATCTTCCTTCCGATCGCCCCGGAGCGAACACAACAGCAAATACTAATTCATGCGAAGCATCAGTTTAAGGACGGAACCGTCTATCACTGGTGGCATCCCCTTACAGAGATCGGCCATCACCCTGACGTTTCCGATAACCTCCTCTGGCTCCCGTTTGTTGTACACAGCTATCTTCAGGAGACGGATGACGCAGCAATTCTCGATAGTCAGGTTCCCTTTGTCGATGAGGCAACGCCTGCTTCACTCTACCAGCATTGCTGCCGGGCGATAGACAGAGCGTTGGAGCGCTTCAGCGAGAACGGTCTGCCACTCATCGGGTCGGGGGACTGGAACGACGGTTTGAGTGCAGTCGGATTGAAGATGAAAGGGGAATCCGTTTGGCTGGGTCATTTCCTTCATAAGATCCTTCATGATTTTTCGGAATGCACGTCAGCGCGTGGCGACCAGGATCGCACGGTCCGATACAAAGAACGAGCGGGCCAATTGCGTGAGGTTCTGAATTCCCGAGCATGGGATGGTGAGTGGTTCTGGAGGGCAACGAAAGACTCAGGGGAGAAGATCGGATCAAAAGAAAACCGGGAAGGAAGATTGTTTCTGAACGCCCAAACGTGGGCTGTCATCTCCGGCGTGGCGGACCGCGAGCGATCGGAGCGGGTGATGGATGTCGTTGAGCAGAAATTGGAGTTCAAAGCAGGACCGGTGCTGCTCTACCCGGCTTACAAAGCCACGGATGAAAAGATCGGATACCTCACTCGCTACGCCCCCGGTTCGCGTGAGAACGGGGGTGTCTATACGCACGCGGCTACATGGAGTGTGATCTCGGCGGCGATGCTTGGACGTGGTGAAGCGGCATATCGCATTTTCTCAAAGCTCAATCCCGTCAACCGCAGCGGAAAAGCGGATGAGTACATGGCGGAACCTTACGTTACACCAGGAAATATCGATGGACCCGAGTCTCCCTTCTACGGACGGGGCGGATGGACATGGTATACAGGATCGGCAGCGTGGCTGTTCAAGGTGGGATTGGAGTGGATCCTCGGTGTTCGTCCGACGAAGAAAGGTCTATTACTAAGTCCCTGCATTCCTAAGAAATGGAAGGGATTCAAGGTGCACAGGGTTTTCCGTGGGGCTGAGTATGAGATCGAAGTAAAGAACCCTACCCGCGTTAATACAGGAATTATCCGCGTGACGATTGATGGAAGCGAAACGGAAAGGTTCACTCCGGATGATTCGGTTTTGCTTCCCGTATTTCAGGCCGGCTCGCGCCACGTTGTTTCTATAACGATGGGCTCGAAATGAAACTTCTCCTGCGAATATGTTTCCTGACCGTAACGCTTGCCGCTTCTGTCGCGGCGCAGGGAACATTCTCTGTCATATTTGATGACGATCTGATCTCCTCGGTCTACCGCGACGCGTCGTACGGATTTGCATCCAGCGGCGATTACCTAAAGCTGATGAACACGGACAAAATGCCCCTTGACGCCGTCCATCGCTACAGTGGTACGATGTCAGCTGTTCTCGAGTACGATCACATGTCCGGCGGCAACTGGGAGATGTTTCTGGCGAGCAATGGATGGCAAACACGCGATTTTTCCGGTTATGACAGTCTGGTATTCTTCGTGAACGCTCCGGCGCCTATCCCAGGGGTGGAATTGCCGAAGGTCGGACTTGAAGAAGCAACGACCAATGCCAAGACGCCGCTCGTTGACATGGGGTCGTACGTCACACTCGATGGGGACACGAACAGCTGGCAGCGTGTCGCAATTCCCTTCAGCGCATTCGAGCCCTTTGGCGGGTTTTCACTTGCTTCCGTCAAAACGGTCCGTTTTACTGCCAATGGACTGACATCGGGCACTAGAACATTGTGGATCGACCTCCTCGCGGCTGTTCGCATCACGGGGGGGCCTTCCACGCCGCCTCCGCTCTCGACCGATCGTCTCCTGGATACTCTCCAGTATGCTGCGTTTGCGTATTTCTGGAATGAAGCAAATCTCGCAACCGGACTTGTGAAGGATCGCAGCTCTCAGGGAGCACCCGCAAGCATCGCAGCCGTCGGCTTTGGCCTCAGCGCGCTCACCATTGGCGTTGATCGGGCGTGGGTCACGCGCGAATCTGCAAGCGACCGCGTGCTGACGACTCTGAGGACTTTCTGGGAGAAGCCGCAGGGAACGAGTGTTTCAGGGATGATCGGATATAAAGGATGGTTCTATCATTTCCTCGACATGAATACTGGCGTTCGGACTTGGAATTCAGAATTGTCTTCCATCGACACAGGGCTTTTGTTGGCGGGCATTCTCGACGCACAGATGTACTTCAACGGCTCGGACTCCACTGAATCTTTGATTCGTTCTCTGGCAGATTCGATCTACAATCGAGTGGATTGGGTTTGGATGGCGAACAGCGGGTCGACCCTCTCGATGGGATGGTTCCCGGAAAATGGCGGATCGTTTCTCGGTGCAAGATGGATCGGCTACAACGAAGCGATGATATTGTATATTCTCGGCATGGGGGCCACTGAAAACGCTCTCCGCGGAAGCGCCTGGGGAGCATGGACCAGCGGTTACCAGTGGAAATCATACGCTGGCTACGACCATGTTGCCTACCCTGCGTTGTTCACTCACCAATACTCGCAATGCTGGGTTGATTTTCGAAACATTGACGATATGTATATGCGAGGGCGGGGAATTACGTACTTTGAAAACTCGCGGCGGGCAACCCTCGCCAACCGGGCATACTGTATCGCTAATCCCGGCGGGCGCGCAGGATACGGCCCCGATATCTGGGGATTGACGGCATGTGATGGGCCAACCGAATACCGTGAACGTGGAGCTCCATTTGGGTATGACGATGGCACGATTGCACCGACCGCGGCGATCAGCTCCATTGCTTTCACGCCGAACGAATCGATCCAAGCCGCACATGCAATGTACGAGAGATATGGTGAGGAGCTTTTCGGACCATACGGTTTTCGGGACGCGTTCAATGTCGGCGCAAATTGGTTTGCCACTGATTACCTCGGCATCGATGAAGGCCCGATCATTATCATGATCGAAAACCATCTCCGACAAACGGTATGGAACCGTTTCATGGAACATCCGGTAGTAATAGCCGGCCTGGCGGCGGCCGGATTTCAGACCATTACGGCTCTGGCCGAGGGGGGTGGATCTGTCCCACAGGCTTTTTCACTTTCCCAAAATTATCCAAATCCGTTCAATTCCACGACGATCATTGAGTTCCGCATTCCTCATGCTGCGCACGTGAGTCTGCAGGTGTACGATGTGCTTGGAAGGGAGGTTGGCTCTTTAGTCGAGGAAGTCTTGCCGTCTGGTAGATACACTCGGAATTGGAACGCAAGCGGTCTTCCCTCAGGCGTGTACTACTATCGTCTCGATGCTGCCAGCTACCGTGAGACGAAGAAGATGATTTTTTTGCAATAGTCAGCGAAAGGTATTGGACGTGAAGCGTCTGCTTCTCAATCTAAGCTTCGTCTGTATAGCGACCTTCTCTGGTTTTCCTTCAGGAAACCACAGCCTCTCCGCGCAACAACGTTGGGACCCTTTCCTCGACACACTTCAACAACGGACGTTTATGTGGTTTTGGCAAACCACCAACCCTGCGAACGGCCTCACGCCGGATCGTTGGCCGACGCAATCGTTTTCGAGCGTTGCTGCCATTGGTTTCGCACTCACGGCATATCCGGTCGGTGTCGAGCGGGGCTATGTTGGGCGCGCTGCCGTTGCCGATCGTGTGTTGACCACGCTGAAGTTTCTCTGGTACGCGCCGCAGAGCGATCACCCGAATCAAGCAACAGGATACAAAGGATTTTTCTATCATTTCCTCGATCACGAAAGCGGCTTGCGGTTCGAGAAGGTCGAGCTCTCGACGATCGACACGGCACTTCTGCTTGCTGGAATCCTCATGTGCCAATCATACTTCGACCGTCAGAACCGGGCCGAAAAAGATATTCGCGCGTATGCCGATTCCGTCTATCGGCGTGTCGATTGGCGGTGGGCGCAGTCGAGGCCTCCGCGGGTAGCGTTAGGATGGTATCCCGATCGGGGATTCATCGAACATGACTGGAAGGGCTATGATGAAGCGATGATTTTGTATATCCTTGCGCTCGGTTCTCCAACATACGGGATAGAACCTGAGGCGTGGGGAGCATGGACAGAGACGTATGTGTGGGCGAGCTATTACGGGGCCGAATTCGTCAGCTTTGGGCCTCTCTTTGGACACCAATACTCGCATTGTTGGATAGACTTCCGTGGAATTCAGGATCCGTACATGAAAGCGAAGGGGATCGACTACTTCGAGAATGCGCGACGTGCTACGTATTCTCAACGGGCGTACGCGAAGGAAAATCCCCGAAAGTACCGGGATTATTCAGAAAACATTTGGGGATTGACGGCGTGTGACGGTCCGGGAGACAAGGCCTTCGCGGTGGACGGGCAAAAGAGGCGATTTCTGGGGTATGCCGCACGCGGAGTTTCCTTCGACTGGGTCAATGACGATGGAACGATCGCTCCGACGGCCGCGGGGGGATCGTTGGCGTTTGCCCCGGAGATCAGTCTGCCGGCGCTCAAAACGATGCGAGAGAAATACGGCTCACAGCTTTTCAGAGAGTACGGTTTTGCGGATGCATTCAATCCGACCTATATAACACCGTCAACTCCGAACGGATGGTTCGATGTAGATTATCTGGGAATTGATCAAGGGCCCATAGTGATCATGATCGAAAACCTGCGCTCGGAGTTCATCTGGAAGACTATGCAGAAGAATCCTTACGTCGTTCGGGGATTGAACAGAGCCGGCTTCACCGGCGGATGGTTAGAAAAGTCCAAAGGGAATTGAATTGTAAGGAATGACATTTGTCCGAACCGAACGTATTCTCTTCCGATAGCGCGAAAGTCCGAAATGAATTCTCGCTGAACGGCCTTTGGGAGCTTCAAGCCGGAAGCGGGGAGAAGCGTCCACAGAAATACCTGAGCGTCGTTCCTGTACCGGGGCTAGTTGATCTTGCAGTCCCTTCATACAACTGGGATGGGGTCGATTACCATTGGTATAGAACGCATTTCACTGTTGACGATGATGAGATGCCGACGTTGGCGTTCCTCAGGATCAACCAGGCCCAATTCGGAACGGTCGCGTGGTTGAACGGCAAGGAGATAGGTTCAAGCATCAGTTGTTACACTTCTCAGGAGTACCGGATCGATTCCGTACTCAAGCTCAACGATCTCAACGAACTGATCGTTCGGATCGGGGCAAAGGGGACGCTGCCTCCGGAGAGTGCCGTGGGGAAGGACCAGGAGAAGGAGCGATTCATCCCCGGTGTGTGGGGCGATGTCTCGCTGATGTTCTGCGGCAATCCCCGCATTCAACATGTTCAGATCATTCCCCACATCGACAAAGCCATTGCCGAAGTGGTCGTTACACTTGAGAATACCGATTCATCCCCGAAGAACGTCTCACTCTCTCTCCGCGTTTCTGAACGAGTATCGCGCAAGTTCGCCTCAGAGCGATTCGTCAAACATGTCGAAACGCCTGCATCTCAACTGACAATAGCCACGTTCATGGTCCCGATCGAGAACGTGCAGCTTTGGTCACCGGATTCTCCGTTTCTCTATGAACTGGAATCGGCCGTCAGCGATGAAGACGGTCCAGCCGACCTGGTTGTCACGGTTTTTGGAATGCGGAAATTCGGAATCACGGGGAAAGGATTCTTTCTGAACGGAAAGCGAATATTCCTGAAAGGGGGGAATATTGCATTCCATCGATTTCTATCGGACAAGGAACGGATGCTCCTGCCATGGAATCGCGAGTGGATCATGCGGGCGCTTATTGAAATTCCAAAAGAACATCATTTCAACTTCTTTCGGAATCATCTCGGACAGATGTACAGCGCCTGGTATGATATCGCGGATGAACACGGGATGCTCATCCAAAACGAATGGCACTTTTGGGGAGCGACAGGGAGCACAAAGCAGATCTCAAAAGAATTCACCGAATGGATTAGGGACAACTGCAATCATCCCAGTATTATCATGTGGGACGCCTTGAATGAGTCATCCGATGAACATGTTCAGCAAGAGATCGTACCGAAGATGAAATTACTCGATCCCACGCGACCGTGGGAGTCGGTGGATTTCGTCGAAGAGCACCCATACATCTACTCTTTGGGGCCGGTTTTGAATAACACGCGGTTTGGATTTACGCGGGCACTTGAGGACATTGAGAACTCCGCGACTCCAACTATGCTTAATGAATTTGTCTGGTGGTGGCTCAACAGCAATGGGGAGCCCACTTATCTTATGAAAGGTGTCACCGAGCGCTGGCTTGGACCAGAGAGCTCGAAGGGAGAACTGCTTGAGCATCAGGCATTTCTCGCCCAGGAATTGGTCGAGCTGTTCCGAAGAATGCGGGTGGATGCCATTCAGCCTTTTGTGTATCTCAGCAACAATAATGGACCCACTGCGCATTGGTTTCTCGGACCCATTGAACAACTTAAGCCGAAGCCGATCCTCGCGGCTCTCAAGAATGCATTTGCCCCCTTTGGTATCAGTCTGGAATTGTGGGACCGCCATTTTTTCACCGGGGAAAAGCGATTAGTGAATACCTGGGTGTTCAATGATGAACCGCAGGTGAAGGAGGGTATGATCCGATACGGCGTCACCGATTCGAGCGGGGTCTGGGTCTGGGAAAAGGAAGTTCCCGTCATCGCGGCACCGTCAGACGCCCAAGAACTTTCCCTCGAATTCGAATTCCCTTCAAGGCCCGGCGTGTATCACGCGAGCGTGGAGTTGCACGATCGGGGTTCGGGGAGGCGCACGTCGGTGAGCCGGAAGGTGGCTCATGTGTTGAGTACGATTGCGGCTCCCGGAGATCATGCGGGAAAATATCTTGCCATACTCGAGCGATCCGGCGAGTACCGCTCATTCTTCGAAGGGCACGGCATCCGGGTTTGTGATGTTGTGACCCAGCCCCTCGGCAGTTGCGGGGCAGTCGTTATCGGAGAAGGTGTAACGGAGTCTCTGCGAACCGGAGAGTTTCTGGACCGACTCTCGAACTACGTATCGGGCGGTGGATATCTCGTCATTATTGAACCTGAGTTTGGAATTCAAGCGAAGTGCGTACTCCCTGTGTTGAGGGACCTTGACATTGTTATTGAACCGAGAGAAGATGCTGATCGAGGAGGATACGATTCGTATGTTTTCGCTTCAGACTTGCTGCACCCGCTTTGGGTGGGTATTTCCCGGGAACATCTGAAAATGTTCAACGGTGGATATGGCGGAGAAGTGGTGTCGCAACATAACCTCGTTCCTAGCGTGGAGCCGATTGTACACGCCCGCTCCGGCATAGCACTGGCGATCCCCGCAATAATGGAGATTCCGTACGGGAAAGGGAAGGTTATCATATCCCGTCTCCAGACCCGTGGACGTTTGTCAGGGAATGAAAGCACGACGAATGCGTTCGCGCGAAGACCAGATCCGGTTCTGCAGCGCTTCATGCTCAACCTCCTCCGCTACGCCTTTGCATGGTCAAACCCAGTGCCTACCATGGCGATGAAAAATGCTTGAGCAAGCTCAACTGTTGGCAACCTCTAAGCGCTTTCTCTGGTGTGCCGTGCTGATTGTTGTGGCAGCTTCATGCAGGCATGAACAAGGCTCGGAGGTCCTGGTCACTTTTTGGGCAATGGGTGCGGAAGGTGAACGTGTACAGACGCTGATACCGGAGTTCGAGCGTCGAAATCCGGGGATTCGAGTAAAAGTCCAGGCGATCCCGTGGACAGCCGCTCATGAGAAGCTCTTGACGGCGTACGCGGGTACCTCAACGCCCGATGTTGCCCAACTTGGGAACACGTGGATCCCGGAGTTCACAACGCTCGAGGCTCTTGAGAATCTCGACCCGTGGATCGGTGAGTCTACGGTCATTCGGAACGCCAACTACTTCCAGGGTTTCTGGGAAACAAATGTCATTCAGGGGTCGGTGTACGGTATCCCATGGTATTGCGACACCCGCGTGCTCTTCTACCGAAGAGATATTTTGACGCATGTCGGGTATCCCTCCGGTCCGGCAACGTGGGATGAATTGTTGGAAGCTTCTGTGAAGATCAAGGCCATGGATAAGAGTGTAGATCGGTACGCAATCTTTCTCCCCACCAATGAATGGAACGTTCCTGTCATCATAGGACTTCAGGCCGGGTCACCCATTTTAAGGGACCGTCATCAATACGGCGATTTCTCCGGGACGGCGTTTAGAAAGGCATTCGAACTGTATATCGACCTTTTTCGAAAGGGTCTCGCACCATCCGGCCTTTCCCAAATGACCAATGTATATCTCTCGTTTGCGGAGGGGTACTTCTCCATGTATGTTACAGGCCCATGGAATGTCGGAGAATTCCGCCGTCGAATGCCCGCGAACTTGCGAGACCAATGGATGACAGCTCCTATCCCCGGTTTTGCAGGGAACATTCCAGGTATCTCGCTTGCCGGCGGATCAAGTCTGGTGATGTTTAAGTCGTCCACGCGAAAGGCGGAAGCATGGAAATTCATAGAGTTTCTTTCGGAGCCGGAACAACAGGTTGCCTTTTATCGTCTCACGGGCGACCTTCCGCCGGGAATCAAAGCGTGGGAGGATACCGTGCTCGTCAACGACCCTCATCTCAGGGCATTCCGAACCCAACTCCAGCATGTCGAGCCCACACCGAGAATTCCCGAATGGGAACAGATCGCGATAAAGGTTCAGGAATACGCTGAAGCAGTTTCCATGAATCGGATGACGGTAGACCAAGCTCTTGCCGCGCTGGATCGCGATGCCGACCGAATTCTCGAAAAACGCCGCTGGCTTCTTGCTCAGGAATGAAAGTTCCGTTTCTTCATAGCACTGCCCGCCGATTCGGGCACCTCACCTCAGCGATTCTCTTCCTCGGTCCTGCTCTCATTGCCATAACGTTTTTCTTCGTAATTCCCGTTGTTGCGGCGTTCTTCATGAGCTTCACAGATTTCGATATATATGCTCTCGGCGATCTTGGTCACCTGAGATTTGTCGGATTGATGAACTATGCGCACCTGTTTGAAGACCCTCTTTTCTGGAAGGCCCTCCAAAACACAGTGTATTTCGTGGTAGCCGGGGGTCCGCTCTCCGTTGCCGTTTCTCTTGTTGCCGCCCTGCTCCTTCATTCTCGGCTTGTTCGATGGAAGGGATTCTTCCGCATTGTGTATTTCATTCCGGTGGTAACGACCCTTGTTGCAGTGGCGGTGGTGTGGCGAGCAATATATCATCCGAGATTCGGTTTGCTGAATTATGTCCTGGGGTTTGTGGGGATCGATGCGATCGATTGGTTAGGTGACCCCGTTTGGGCCATGCCTGCAATCATTCTTCTCGCGGTCTGGAAGAACTTCGGCTACAACATGATCATTTTCCTGGCGGGATTGCAAAGCATTCCGGGTGAATTGTACGAAGCTGCGCGCATCGATGGCGCCACTCCGTTCAATCAGTTCCGAAACGTGACGCTTCCCTTGCTCGCGCCGACATCGCTCTTCGTTGGCATCATTACGATGATCGGATATTTCCAGCTCTTTGCTGAGCCCTATGTGATGACCCAAGGAGGGCCATCCTACGCAACCCTCAGCATCATCTTGCTCATGTATCAGCACGGCTTCCGCTGGTGGAGTATGGGCTATTCCACCGCGATCGCATTCGTTCTGTTCGCCATCGTGCTTGTCGTGACCATGATCCAAATGAGGATGCAGAAAGGACTCAACGATTGATGCGTAATGTCCAGAAAGTGCTGATCCACGTCCTGATGTTCGGGCTTGCCGCTGTGACTGCCGCGCCGCTGATATGGATGGTCTCGGCGTCGCTGATGCCTCCCGGCGGGGCAAGTTCATTCCCGATTCGCCTCATCCCCGAAGTTTTCACTTTGGAGCACTACGAAGTTCTCTTCACGCGGCTCAATCTGGGCAAGTACTTTCTTAACAGCACACTTCTTGCGCTCAGCATTACGTTCATTTCGCTCCTCATCAATTCGATGGCCGGATATGCCTTTGCAAAATTCCGTTTTCCAGGTCGGGACCCGCTGTTCAGGTCCCTGCTGACCGCGTTGGTCATACCGGCTCAGGTTACAATGCTTCCGCTGTTTCTCATGCTCAACAAGATGGGGCTGATCAACACATACTGGGGTGTCTTGATTCCGGGAATGGCGAGCATCTTCGGCATTTTTCTCATCCGGCAGTATGCACTTTCTATTCCGGACAGTCTCATTGAGGCTGCCCGGATGGATGGCGCCAGCGATTTCCGCATCTATTGGAAGATCATCTTGCCACTGTGCAGGCCGATTCTGGTCACCCTCGGCATTTTCACATTCATGGGGACATGGAATGATTTCCTCTGGCCGTTGATCGTGATGACCGATGATTCCATGTATACACTCCCCGTCGCCCTGGCAAACCTCTCCGGCGAACATGTGCAGGATACCGAGCTCATGATGGCCGGTTCGGTTCTCACCATTCTTCCCGTTATACTCGTCTTTATGGTCGTTCAACGGTACTACATCCAGGGCATCATGATGGGAAGCGTCAAGGGGTAATCGCATGAAGCCGGCCGCCTGCTTCATCCTTCTACTCGTATCTGTTTCCGCGTTTGGCCAAAAGAAAGTTCTGGATACGTTCGACCTCCTTGAGGGATGGAACGTCCATGCTTCTGACGGCGGCGTCACATGGACCGGACGTGATACTCTCCCCACACATGACAACTTGGCTCAATGGATGCTCGACCCCTCTGTTGGAATCGATACCGATGGAAATCTCTTCATTGCGACGCTGATGCGTCGGTTCCCCGGCTATGGTATTAGAGTTTCCAAGTCAACCGACGAGGGCCAGTCATGGACACAAAGCAACTTTGCGCTATCGGACCATGTCGACAAGCTCCACATGACGATCGATGTCGGGGAAACGAGTCCGTACAAGAATAACGTGTACATAGCATATACAGATGAGAATTTTAGTCCGCGCGTCGACAAGTTTTCCCGTTCAACAAATGGAGGCCAAGATTTTTCCACGCCGGTGGTAATCACGGGCTCGATCGTCGCTGACCGAACCGGCGGAGTGAATCTTACGGTCGGTCCCGGCGGTGAAGTGTATGCGACTTGGAGAGCATACAACATTACGTCACGGAGAGGCCGTGTGGGCTTCAACAAGTCTACCGATGGAGGATCTTCGTGGGGAACGGCGACTGGTATCGACACTCTCCTTTACGAGGGGAGCAGTAAGGGGTTGTTATATCGCAATTTTCCATCCATGGCTGTCGACCGGAGTACGCCTTCACGGCAAGGATGGATTTACATTGTCTTTGCCGACTCCTCAGCTTCTACATCACCCGATATCTTTCTGATCCGATCTAAGGATAACGGCGCCACATGGAGCTCTCGTAGGCGGGTCAATCAGGATGCCGGCGCCAAAGATCAGTTCATGCCCTGGCTCACCGTCGATCCGAGCAGCGGCAACCTGTATGTTATCTATTACGACAGCCGAAATTTTCCAGCCAACGATTCCGCTCAGGTATACATCTCCGCGTCAAACGATGGCGGCGAGACATTCAAAGACCTGTCGGTGAGCGATCCGTTCCTTCCGAAACCTGTGCTTCATGGACCGCCGGGCTACATGGGTTCCTACATCGGCATTGTTGCCTCGAACGGAGTCATCCGGCCTTGTTGGATGGATGATCGCACCGGCATAAATCAAATCTACTCAACCCGGATCCCTGATTCTGTTTTTCTTACCTCTGTTCCCGAAGTCATCGAAGGAACCGTCCCTGCAGCCTTCCAGCTTTACCAGAATTTTCCAAACCCATTCAACCCAAGCACGGAGATACAATTCTCTCTGCCGCAAAAGAACCACGTGACGTTGACGATCTTTGATTTGTTGGGACGGGAGATTGCGGCTTTGCTGGACAAGGATTTGTCGGCAGGCAGCTACAGCACGCGATGGGATGCGGGTTGCATGCCGAGCGGCACGTATTTGTATAGGTTGCGCGTGGAAAATTTCGTGGAAGTACGAAAGCTTTTATTGATGCGCTGACCATGGAAGGTAGTCGATAACTGCGTCTGTCAACTCACCCTTCGACATGTTCATAGCTCGAAGCTTCGGCGGACGACCGCCTGCCACAGAACGAGTCAGCAACTGGCGGCTGGCTGAAAATAACAACGGAGCCAGTTTCACCTTTCTGCTAACCAGCCGGTAGTTTCAGCCCTGTAATTTTTGAATTTTCAGGTTGCCGTTTGTTTGTCTCTTGATCATTTGTTTCTTGCACTTGTCAAACGAAAAATCCCTCTCCAAGATTTCTCTGAGAGAGGGATTTTTCGTTCGGCAGTAGCCCTAACGGGAATCGAACCCGTATTTTGGCCTTGAGAGGGCCACGTCCTAACCGTTAGACGATAGGGCCTTAACATTGGTACATTTGACATTTTACATTGAACATTGGTTTGAGTCGCGGAGAAGCGGTGAGTCGATTGACTCACCCCAATGTCCCCGACCTCCATCAATGTAAAATGTCCAATGTTAAATGTACCAATGTTAGCTGCCCGACCAGGGCTCGAACCTGGACTCTTCTGATCCAGAGTCAGACGTGTTGCCAATTACACCATCGGGCAAATTCAACAGCAAACCGTTCAGTTTCTTTGAATCCTCAGAATGCTCCGCGAGCGGGACGTGTTGCCAGTTCCAATTCGACACAAGTTAGCGAACGGAGTGAAGCAAACTTGTCAGTCGAATTGAGAATCCCCGCCGCTGTTTGGCGGGATTACACTGCGGGGCAAAAGTTTGGTCTCAGTTAGCCCATATTGAATGGCCTGAGCGAGTGAAGCGAGTCGAAGGCCACCACGGGACAATGAAGAACTTAAATATATGCAAATCTTCATTGCAGTTCAATCGTCCCGTGCTTCCATTTCCCCCCATGCTTCGCTATATTCACCCACCATTTTCTCACGACCTGCGTGCACTCCTTGCTCACCGTCCGCATCTCCCGCGTCTCAACCGATGTTACCGACATCCCACTCCCTTCGTATGCGACTGAGGGGTCGGCCGGCATGGATCTGTGCGCAGCGGTGACGGAGGACGTTACGATCGCACCGGGACAAACCGTTCTGATACCGACGGGCGTCTCCATCGAATTGCCGCAAGGGCACGAAGCTCAGGTTCGGCCTCGGAGCGGTCTTGCCATTAAACACAGCGTCGGCATTTTGAACAGCCCCGGCACAATCGATTCCGACTATCGGGGCGAGGTGAAGGTGATACTCACGAATTTCGGACACGCGCCCTTCGTCGTGCGACGAGGGGATAGAGTGGCGCAGATGGTCGTGGCGAAGTATGAACGCGTGCAATGGACGGAATCTGACGGCCTGGCCTCGACGAAACGCGGCAGCGGGGGCTTCGGCCACACCGGTCACAGGAGATAATTTCCATGCCCAAACGACCTGTTTCTCGTCAAGCCCGCCCGGCTGCTGCAAACGATACGGACATTCCGTGGACCTCAATGTTCTCGTCCCTCGGAAGGATCGAAGTCGTGCTCCTGGTTGGGGGTGTGCTGCTGCTCCTGATGCTGATCTATACGATCCAATCGATCCTTTCGCCCTTCCTCGTCCTGGGAGCCATTCTTTTTCTCCTGTTTCCTCTCAGGCAATACATCCTTGCCAGAAATCTGATGTGGCTGGCCGCCATTTTGTTCGGGCTGTGGTTCCTCCACGAAGTGTCTCCCATTTTGGCGCCGTTTGTCGTGTCGCTCGTCTTTGCGTATATCCTGGCCCCCCTGGTCGATGTCTTCGAACGATGGCGCGTGCCCCGATGGTTGACTTCCCTCGTCCTGCTTTTCCTCTTTGTCGCCGGCATTGTGCTTGCGGTGTTCTTCATTCTCCCGGTTGCGGTCGCACAGCTTGAAGGCGTGCTCGATGCCGTGTCGTCGGTCATTTCGGATTGGCGTTCGACGCTGTGGAACAGCAATATTGTCCGCCTGCTGCAGCGGTATGGAATTCCCGCCAACGACCTCCGTTCCATTCTCTCCAATCAACTGACGCCCCGGCTGGAGGATATTCTGAAGACGCTCTTCAGCGCGTCTGCTTCTTTGCTTTCGAGCATTTCCGGCGTGTTGACACAAATCTTCTATCTCATCCTGGTTCCATTCCTCACATTCTACATGTTGACTGATTTTCCGAAGATCAGTCATCGGTTCAAAATGCTATTTCCACGCCCGGTGCGGGACAAGGTAGCGCTCGGCATGGAGCAGGCAGACGAATTGATCGGACATTACCTCCGTGGAGCGCTGACCGTGGCGATTCTGCAGGGATTTACCGTCTCGGTCATCTTCTCCATCTTCGGGATCAAGTATGCCCTGCTCTTGGGCCTCCTCGCCGCAGTCCTGGACCTCGTGCCGTACTTCGGCCTTATCATCACCATGCTCATTTCCATGCTCGTCGCGTCGTTCAGCGACCCGCCGGTCGTTCCAAAGATCATCTTCGCGCTGGGGTCGGTCGGCGCACTCCATTTGTTCGAAGTGGCGTTCCTCTCCCCGCGCATCGTCGGCAGCAAAGTCGGGCTGCACCCGCTGCTCATCATCCTTGCCCTGCTCGTGTTCATGCAATTCCTTGGGTTCGTAGGACTCCTGGTCGCTGTACCGGCCACGGCGCTGCTTATTCAGATCACCAAGGAGTGGGAAAAGGGCCGGCGCCGGGGAGCGTCCGAGAACGACGGAACCTACGCCCAATCGTGATGTCCGGCATCCTGTATTTGGTCGCCACGCCCATCGGCAACCTTGAAGACATCACTCTTCGCGCTATACGCGTTCTCAAAGAGGTCGATGTCGTCGTGTACGAGGAACGGAAGGAAGGCGGGCGGCTTCTTCGTCATTTGGGCATCGAGAAGCCGGTGGAAAGCCTTAATGAACACAATGAGGCCGCGGCGACCGGGATCATTCTCGACCTCATCAAGTCCGGCAAGTCTGTCGCGCTTATTTCCGACGCCGGCACACCGGTCTTTTCGGACCCGGGACAGCTTCTCGTCCAGCGCGCCGTGGATGCGGACATTCGCATCGTTCCCATTCCGGGTGCGTCATCGTTGCTTCCCGCGCTGACAGTGTCCGGATTTTCCATCGGCGAATTTGTCTTCGCCGGATTCCTTTCACCGAAGCGCAATCGCCGCATCGTCGAATTGCAGCAGCTCAAGCGCGAGCAACGAACCATCGTCTTGATGGATGCTCCGTACCGTCTCGTGCAGCTCATGCGCGACATCGCCGATGTTCTGGGGAAGGAGCGACGGGTGTGCGTGGCCTTCGACCTAACCCTGCCGACGGAGACGATCTTTCACGGAACTGCCCCGCAGCTCTTTCAGGAATTCTCGCGATCGGAGAAGAAGGGGGAATTTGTCGTCGTACTGGAAGGTTCCTCGAGAATCTCCGACCGATGAACCTGCGTGTCGCAGTTGCCATGACGTTCGCCCTGGGCTGCTCGGGAGAGACAAATTCACCGCAGCTTGAGCAGATCGAACCTTCCTTCGCGAGCATTCAACGCGTTGTCTTCAACGCCTCGTGTTCAGCAACTTCCTGCCACGGGTCGACGGCGAAGGCGGGACTGACATTGACGCCGGGCTCGTCGTACGCAAACCTCGTCAATGTGACCAGCCAGAACGACAACGCGCACTCTCCGCAATTCAAGCGCGTCCTACCCGGTTCGCCGGATTCCAGCTTCCTGTGGATCAAGCTGACAAACCCGGGGCCTCAACAGGGAGACCGTATGCCGCAGGTTGGAAACTCATTGCCCGATGAGTATCTTCAGGCCATTCGGACATGGATCGTCCAGGGTGCTCAGAACAACTGATAGGGCCGCGATGACACGGTACCTCTTTCCTTCAGTCGGATTGATCTTCTTTCTCTCCTGCGCGACGAAAGGTCCCTCAGGTCCGGACCCGTCTGCCAGTGACGTACAGTTGGATCCCCCGCCTCAGGGCCAGGGCGTTCAGCTGGCCATCCCGCCATTCAGCGTTCCGCAAGGAGATGAAGTTCAGCGCAACTACTTCATGACACTGCCGTCGGATTCCGACCTGTATGTAACGCGCGTGGAGTTCCGGTACAACGAAGGGAGCCATCATTGCAACGTCTTCAAGTCCGATTCCCTGACCATGCCTGAAGGGACATTCACCGAAACCTTCATAACACTCGACTACACCAAATGGGACATGTTCACGGCATCACAGCGAGAAGCTTTTACCTGGCAGTTACCTCCGGGCGTGGCCATTTATCTGAAAGCGCATCAGCAGATCTGCATCCAAACGCACTACGTGAACGCCTCAACACAAGAGACGCCAACTGCACGGGGCAAAGTGCTGTTGAATCTCTGGTCCATGCCGGCGTCCGAAGTAACATCAGTCGCCGGGCTTCTCTTTGCTTCCAATACAAGGATCATTTTACCCCCGGGGTCCATCGATACGGTGAGAAAATTCGTCGTCAAGATCCCATGGGACATTAACATCCTCACTCTTACGGGACATTTTCACAGTCGGGGAAGGAATTTTTGGGCCGTGCGATTCACGACCGGAGAAGAATTCTACCGCAATGTCTCCTGGGACGAGCCACCGATCAAGGTCTTTCCGGATATGGGATACCCTTTGATCCGGAATGAGCAGATCGTGTATTACTCGGATTACTACAACGCGTCAGCCGACACGGTGTATATGGGCCCGCACGTGGAGAACCAGGAGCATTCAAACCTCTTCATGGTGTATTGGCCGGGGCCTGCGAACGGCAAGACGATCTACGATGTGGATCAGGGTTGGTGAGGGGTAAGTAGAGAGTTGTGAACTGGTGAAGAAGTATGGGGCAGGTGAAAAGCTATTTGCGGGAATGGCCTCTATTTCACAAGAAGGAGTGCGCGGATTGACGATGAGCGGCTCGTCGTAAGGCGGCACAAGTACACACCGGAAGGGAGAAGGGAAGCATTGAACGTCGCACTGTGTGATCCCGCCTCGAAGCGCTGATCGGCGATGAGGGCGACGCTGCGGCCGAGTTGGTCGAAGATCTCCAGACGGACACGTCCGGAAAAGGAGAGTGAAAAGGAGATGCGCGTCGACGTATTGAACGGGTTCGGGTAGTTGTGGAGTGCAACGGGGTCTTCGACCTCCTGGACCTGTTCGGTTTCATCAGCGACGCCTGTGGCCGTTCCCTCATCAAGCTGATGCGTTGTATTCACGGCAAGACCAAACCAATATTCCACCTTCCCCGGTCCCCACGTCACCTCCACCGTATCAAGTATTGCCGCAGAGCCGACGCCGAAGAGTGCGACGGGACTTACCTGCGAGCAATAGCTGGAACCGGCAATTACGCTGCGGACAAAGCGCTGTCCTCCTGCACGAACAAGGATCGTAGCGCCGACAGCACCGCGATTGACGGATGTCCCACGCAGATGGAACGACGCCCAATTGCCGACACCCGATGTAGCGTTGATCCAAAGCTTGTTTTGTCCAGAAGGTGAAAAACTGGCCCCCACGATGTCCTGCCTCCCGTCGCCGTTGAAGTCCCCGGTGGCAAGTCCGTAAAAGTCCGCGTTCGATGCAAAACCAGATTGGGGTCCGACGTCTGTAAAAGTGCCATTGCCGTTGTTGCGGTACAAGAGACTGGTTCTGTGTAGGCCGCCGAAGCTCGCAATGTTGACGATCGCCAGGTCCTCATTGCCGTCATTGTCAAAGTCGGACCACGCAACTCCCCAGGACATGCCATTGGAATCCGCGTTGGCGGTTGCAGCGATCTCCTGGAAGTTGCTCCCCGCCACATTGCGATATAACCCTCCATGGTCGATCCGCGTGACATACACATCCTGCCAACCATCGTTATTCATGTCGCCCCACGCGACGCCCATGCTGTTGCCAGCGCCGACGCTGTCGAGATGCACCTGTGGCGCAACATCGGGCATGGGCATCGTGCCGTCGTTTCTGAACAACTGACTCTTGTCGAACCCGTCGTGAACGGCAAACAGATCCACGTCGCCATCCTGATCGTAGTCGATCCACGTCGCTTGCATTGCGATGGTTGACGGTCCCCCGGCAACGCCGGCCTCACTGGTAACGTCGTCAAACGTAATCGTGGAATTCACGGAGGAATTCCTGTACAACCGATCGGGTGAATCCCGCGTGGCAAGGAACAGATCGAGGCGGCCGTCGTTATTGAAGTCTCCAGCGGCAGCTGTGCCGACGGACACAAGTGTGTCGATGCCGGAACCCTTTGTTACATCGGTGAAATGTCCGCTATCGTTGCGAAGGAGACGATTGGTGCCGACAGCATCCTGCGCCCCGAGAAAGAGGTCGGGGTCGCTGTCGTTGTCCCAATCGGCGAAGATGGGAGCCACATAGCGGCCGCTTCGAGAGACACCCGAGGTTGCGGTAACATTTGTGAAGTGGGCCGAGCCGTCGTTCTGGAACAACGCAACGCCGTACCATCCGGCAAAGAGGATGTCGTCATCCCCGTCGACGTCATAGTCGGCGACGGCCACACCTTGGGGACTGAAGGTAGTTGCCAGGCCGGCGGCGATTCCGTTTTCGTAGAACGTGATCTGCGAATGCAGGGGGGCGATAGATGCGGAAAAAATGAGGGAGAGTGCTATCCTCGAGCTGATCGAGACGATGTTCACGTGTCTAAGGCAGAAGCACGGCCGATGCTACGACCGTCGTCCACAGTCCGGTCCGGTCTCCCTCGGCAGACTGTGTGATGTTGAACGTGCGGACGATCTTTCCCGAGAGCTTGAACATCTTTTCCCGCTCGTCCCAGGCAATGTTCGGGTCAAAGGGAATGCCGAGTGTCGTCGCGAGCATGGTCGCTGCAAGGTCCTCGGAATATTCGCCCGCCCGCTCGTCGGTTTCGCCGAACGGATGATGTTCGGAGAGATAGCCATACTGGCTGTCGTCCGCCGGCGTAGCGACGCCGATCGACGCGGCGATCAGGCGGTTGGGCTCGTTGGTCGCATTGCGCGCCATGACGCAGAACGTGATCGCTCCGGGGAGCAGGAGCTTCAAGCCTTCGTCCTTTGAGATGCGTTTGCACCCCGGCGGATAGATGCTCGAGACCGTGACGATATTGCACTTTTCGATCCCTGCATCTCTCAACGCCAGCTCAAACGATTGCAGGTAATCCTTATGGCGTCCGACGCCTTTCGTGAAGAACATTTTTGCGGGTACGAACACTGGAAATACTCCGGGAAGAAGTGATGGTCAGTGGGAATGCTGGACTTTGATTCTGAGGAAGCGGCGCTTCCCTACTTTGAGAATGAACTCTGGTTTCTCCGGCAGCATGGCGCGATGGTCCGTCACCTTTTCTCCATCGATCGTCACTCCGCCCTGCTCGATGAGCCGGCGGGCTTCGCCGTTCGAGGCGACGAGCTTTGCACGCGTCAGGAGCGTCAAAATGTCCACAGAACCGGCGTTGTCGCGGACCTCGAACTCTTCGACCTCGTCCGGGAGGGCTTTCTGCACGAAGATGCGGTCGAACTCTTCCTCCGACTTGGATGCATCGTCGGGAGAATGATACAACGCAACGAGCGACCGCGCAAGCCGGCGCTTGAGGTCGCGCGGATTCGACTTCTTCTGGTCGAGTTCCTGCTTGATCGACTTCAGGTCTTTGGTGGTGACATCCGTCGTCAATTCAAAGTACGCATAAATCAATTCGTCCGGTATGCGCAGCGTTTTGCCGTAGATCTCTCGTGCCGGTTCGCTGATCCCGATGTAGTTGTCGAGCGACTTGCTCATTTTCTCCACCCCATCCGTGCCGGGGAGGATGGGCATCATCAACGTCACCTGCGGCTCGAGACCGAACTCGCGCTGAATGTCCCGCCCGACCAGGAGATTGAACTTCTGGTCGGTCCCGCCGAGCTCCACATCCGCCTTGATCGCCACGGAATCCATGGCTTGGGCAAGCGGATACAGCAATTCATGGACGCTGATGGGCTCGCCGGCCTTGAACCGCTGCGAGAAATCGTCCCGTTCCATCATCCTGGCGACGGTGTATTTGCTGGCCAGCTTGATGACGTCGGCGAAGTTCATTTTCCCCAGCCATTCCGAATTATAATACATGCTGATGCGCTGGGCCGAGAGGATCTTTGTCGCCTGTTCAAAGTACGTTTGGCCGTTCTGCCGAGTGTCATCCATGGAAAGTGCCGGGCGGGTCTTGCTCCTTCCGGAGGGGTCGCCGATCATCCCCGTGAAATCCCCAATGATGAGAATCGCCTGGTGTCCGATGTCCTGAAATTGGCGGAGTTTTCGGAGGACGACAGAATGGCCGAGATGCAGGTCGGGGCGGCTCGGATCGCAGCCGAGCTTAATGTTGAGGGACTTTTTCGTCTTGATGGACCTCTCGATCTTGCGGACGAGATCGTCTTCGGGGATGATCTCCGCAACACCCCTCTTGATGAGGTCCATCTGTTCGTTCAGTCGTGGGAACAATGCGGTTTCGATAGTGAGAGCAATGATATCCAGTCACAAGTCATAGAAGCCCGGCTCTGTAATATAGGATTCACCCACGAATCTTCGCGAATCCACGCGAACATAGACAGACAAATTATCATTCGTGTAGATTCATGTGTACTCTTTACGTCGGAAACTTATGCCTTCCGTCGTCGTGCCCGGTCCAGGTCCCGCTTCGTCTCTCGCTCCCTGATCGATTCGCGCTTGTCGTACGTCTTCTTGCCACGGGCAAGAGCCAGCTCAAGCTTGGCGAACGCTCCACTGAAATATACGGACAACGGAATGAGCGTAAGGCCTTTTTCTGCGACGCGGCCGATGAGTTTCCGGACCTGTTTTTTCTGGAGGAGTAGCTTTCGGGTGCGGAGGGGGTCGTGGTTGGCAATACTGCCGTGCTCGTACGGATTGATGTGCATGCCGAGGAGCCACACCTCGCCGTTCTTCACCATGGCGTACGCGTCCAGAAGGCTTGCGTTCCCTTGCCGGAGCGATTTCACTTCCGTTCCGGTGAGCACCAGTCCAGCTTCGACCGTCTCCAGTATTGCGTACTCATGCCGCGCCTTGCGGTTGGAAACGACGACGCGTTGCTCTTTCTCGGTCATCCCGCTGAAAATTTTGCGTAAAACTTAATCGAAAAGAGAACAACAATCAAGAAAATGCCCGTTCGAAGCGCATCGGCGGTTTTGTTGTATTTGGAAGCACTTCTGGGTATATTCGCAGGGCAATCATGTAGAACCTATCTCAAAAAAGGAGATTGCCGCAAAAAGGCGCACAACACGCAGCAGCGGGTCGGCGTTCGAGGACAGCAAAAAGGAATTCCATGGCGGAGAAACAATTCGACCTCACGGTTATCGGCTCGGGTCCAGGCGGATACATCGCCGCGATTCGCGCTGCCCAACACGGTCTCAAAGTCGGTATCGTCGAACGCGACAAGCTCGGCGGTATTTGCCTGAATTGGGGCTGCATTCCGTCAAAAGCGCTGCTCAAAAGCGCCGAGGTCTACACAACGTTCAAGAAAGCGGGCGAATTCGGGTTTTCGTACAAGGACCTCACGTTCGATTTCTCCAAGATCATTCAACGAAGCCGCGGTGTCGCCGACCGGATCTCGAAGGGCGTTGAATATCTCATGAAGAAGAACAAGATCGAGGTGGTCCCCGGAACCGCCAAACTGACAGGGAAGAATGCCGTCGAAGTCTCGAAAGATGGGAAGGTCGTCGACACGATCAAAACGAAACACATGATCCTGGCAACCGGCGGTCGACCGAGAACGATTCCCGGCGTCACGATCGACCGAAAGAGGATCATCACCAGTACGGAAGCCATGAGCCTCGCCGAACAGCCGAAGTCGCTCGCGGTCATCGGCGGCGGGGCAATAGGCGTCGAATTCGCCTACTTCTATAATGCGCTTGGCACAAAGGTCACGATCATCGAAATGATGCCCAGTATCCTGCCGCTCGAGGACAAGGAGATCAGCAAGATCGTCGAATCCAGCCTGAAAAAGCAGGGCATCAACATTCTGACCGGGGCAAAGGTCGAGAGTGTCAAAATTGACAAGGGTGTCGTTATCGCGGTTTCAACCAAAGATGGCAACGTCGATGTTCAGGGAGAACTCGCGCTGATGGCCGTTGGCGTTCAAGGGAATGTCGAAAATCTCGGGCTCGAGTCGGTTGGTGTGAAAACGGACCGCGGGTTTGTCGTTGTCAATGAATTTATGAAGTCGAGCGTGGACGGAATCTACGCGATCGGCGATGTTTCGGGACCGCCGCTCCTTGCCCACGTCGCGTCGCATGAAGGAATCGTGGCCGCCGATCATATTGCCGGCAAAGCGAAGCATGGCATTGACAAGAACACTATTCCGGCCTGCACCTATTGTCAGCCGCAAGTGGCCAGCGTTGGCATGACCGAAGAGGCGGCGATCGCAAAAGGGTACAAAGTAAAGGTCGGACGCTTCCCGTTCCGTCCGCTTGGGAAAGCCATGGCGATCGGCGAAACAGAAGGGACCGTGAAGCTTGTGTTCGACGAGAAATACGGCGAACTCCTCGGCGCTCATATCGTCGGGTCCGAAGCGACGGAAATGATCTCTGAGCTTGTTATGGCGAAGTCCCTGGAAACGACGTGGGAAGAGTTGTTTAATACCATGCACGCGCATCCGACACTTTCCGAAGCGGTCATGGAGGCTGCAGGAGATTCGCACGGCGTAGCGCTCAATATGTAGGACGTTGGTTGGAATGATGGAATGATGGAATTGAATTCTCAGACCCGATCTCGCACACCCCAGTTCAACACTGTACCTTAGGCTCTTGCGGAACTCTCATCCCACAATTGCCGTCACCGAGCTTGGCAGAACCGACTACCGAACATGCTGGGATCTGCAGAAGAGATTGTGGGAATGCCGGCATTATGGTCTTATCGGAGATCTCCTCCTGCTTACAGAGCACGATCACGTGTACACGATCGGGAAGGGGGGAGATGAAAACCATGTTCTTGCGAGCAATCAAGAACTGGCCGAGCTTGGAGCAGAGGTTGTTCGGATCGATCGGGGAGGGGACGTCACATATCACGGACCCGGACAGATCGTCGGTTATCCCATCCTCGACCTGACGGCATACGGCAGTGACATCCATCGATATCTCCGTGCGCTTGAGGAAGTGATCATCCTGACTCTGGAAGACTTCGACATCGAGGCCTCCCGCGAGGAGGGAATGACCGGAGTGTGGGTGAACGGCGAGAAGATCGGAGCGATCGGAGTGAAAGTGAGCCGGTGGGTGACGATGCACGGGTTTGCGCTGAATGTTTCCACAGACCTTTCCCGATTCGACCGGATCATTCCCTGCGGTATCTTCCATAAAGGCGTGACGTCGATGGAACGGCTTCTCGGACGCCCGGTCGCAGCGGCGGACGTCACCCGCCGGCTTTCCGAGATCATGTGCGCAGTTTTCGGCGCCACTCCTGTGCACATCGCCCCCGAGACGATCAACGCGCGCATCGCCCATTTGGACCCCGGCTCGTTGCAGACGTCGGCCGCATGAACATAGAACACACATGCCCAAAATAGCCGCCGCAGCGTCCAAACAGAGTTCAGCTCCCCTGCCGCATGGTCTGACGAACGAGAGCGTCCTTCAAGCTTACCGCACGATGCTCTTGTCGCGCAGGATCGATGAAAAGCATCTTATACTTCTCAAGCAGGGGAAATCCTTTTTTCACATCGGCGGATCGGGCCACGAGGCGGCACAGGTTGCCGCCGCACTTGCGCTCAAGCCCGGCTACGATTGGCCCAACTGCTACTATCGTGATGTCGCTTTTGCCTTGCAGAACGGTGTCACGCCCGAAGACATCTTCCTTGCGGCGCTCCATCGTGCGGATGACCCGAGCAGCGGGGCGCGTCAAATGCCCGCGCACTGGGGAAAGAAAAGCGCGCGCATGGTCACACAGTCGAGTCCCACCGGCACCCAATACCTGCAGTCGGTCGGCATGGCGCTCGCGGCGAAAAAAGAAGGGACGGATGAAGTTGTCTACGTCTCTTCGGGTGAAGGGGCAACGAGCGAAGGCGAGTTTTTTGAGGCCGTGAACTGGGCCGCGCGGGAATCGCTTCCCGTCATCTTTTTCGTTCAGGATAACAAATTTGCGATCTCCGTCCCCGTCAATCAGCAAACAGCCGGTGGGTCGGTCTTCGAAGTGACAAAAGGGTTTCAGGGCCTGCATCGCGAGAATGTGGACGGCACGGACTTCTTCGCCGTCCACGAGGTCATGCAGCGTGCGGTCACACGGGCCCGCAAAGGCGATGGTCCTTCTCTCATCGTCGCACACACGGTCAGGTTGTTGCCTCACTCGTCGTCGGATGACCATACGAAGTACAGGTCGAAGGAAGAGATCGACAGAGACAAAAAACTCGACCCTATTCCGAAACTGGCCGGTTGGCTGATTGAACAGGGGATCCTGACCGACGAATCTGCGGGCGCCATGCTGGACGAGGTGAAACGGGCGGTCGATCGTGCTGCGGAGTGGGCGGAAACGCGGCCGGTGCCCGAGGCGTCGACGGTGCTGGACCATGTTTACGGAAAGTCGCACGCAGATGCGCCGAAGGATTTCGTCGAACCTGAACATGCGGGTGGAAAGATCGTCTTTGTCGACGCCGTGAACCATGCGTTGGCCGAAGAAATGGATCGCAGCAAGAAGGTCGTTGTGTTCGGCGAGGATGTCGCCGGGGGCAAAGGGGGCGTGTTTACGGCGACGAAAGGACTTACGGCGAAGTTCGGCGAGGGCCGGTGCTTCAATTCTCCTCTTGCGGAAGCCAGCATTATCGGCGTTGCCATCGGCATGGCGCTGAAGGGCTGGAAGCCCGTTCCGGAGATACAGTTCGGCGACTACATCTGGCCCGCATTCATGCAGATCCGGGATGAACTCGCGATGTTGCGCTATCGCTCGAACGGCGCATGGTCATGCCCCATGGTGATCCGTGTTCCGGTCGGCGGCTATATCCATGGCGGCCACTATCACAGCCAGTCAATCGACGGTTTCTTTGCTCACATTCCAGGACTTCGGCTCGCATTCCCGTCGAATGCGGCGGATGCAAAGGGGCTTCTCAAATCCGCTATTCGGGGGGACGACCCGGTCGTCTTCATGGAGCACAAAGGCCTGTACCGACAAGGGTATGCCTCGTCGTCCGAGCCCTCGGCAGAGTATCTTCTGCCGTTTGGCGTTGCTGCGACGCGGCGTGAAGGTACGGACGTCACCGTGATCACGTGGGGTTTCCAGGTGCAGCAATCATTGGAAGCGGCCCGGACGCTGGAGCAAAAAGGGATCAGCGTGGAAGTGATCGATCTTCGCACTCTGAATCCGCTGGATGAAGAAGCGATCTTTTCCTCGGTGCGAAAGACGAACAGAGTGCTCATTGCTCACGAGGATACTCTCACGGGAGGGTTCGGCGGCGAGATCGCTGCGCGTATCGCGCAACATTGCTTCGAACACCTCGACGCACCGGTGATGCGGGTAGCGGCAAAAGATTCGCCTGTACCGTACAGTCCGCCGCTTGAAGACGCGATGCTGCCGAACAAGGGGGATATTGTGGCTGCGCTCGAACAACTTGCAGCGTATTAAGGTCGACGTTAGAAGATTCAACCGCGAATCCACGCGAATGAACGCGAATCAAGGAGTGAAGTTTGTTTTTGTCTTAGTCTCATTACACAAAAAATCCCTATTCGCGTGTATTCGCGTCCATTCGCGGTTTGTCTTTTAAACAGCGCTCTACGTACATACATAGGTATCCGCGCATGCTGATCGAAGTGATCATGCCCAAGATGGGTGAGAGCATTCAGGAAGGGAAGATCCTCCGCTGGACGAAGAAGGTCGGCGAGAAGATCACGAAGGACGAAACCATCCTGGAGATTAGCACGGACAAGGTCGATTCCGAAATCCCGTCCCCCGTAGCCGGGACGCTTGCGAAGATCGTTGTGCAGGAGCAGGAGACTGTCCCTGTCGGGACGGTGATCGCCTTCGTCGAGACCGATGCCGCTGCAGCACCCAAATCGGGCGGAAGCGTTTCCATTCCTCCTTCTGTCATGGCACAGCCCGACGCGGCTCCTTCTGTCGGCCCGGCTCCCGTCGTCGAATCGGGTCCGTCGCGCACTGAAGTACCTGCAAGGGGTAACGGCCGCAGATTCTATTCCCCGCTCGTCCGAACGATCGCCAAGCAGGAAGGGTTGTCTCTGCAGGACCTTGAGCGGCTCTCCGGATCCGGAGCCGGAGGACGCGTTACGAAGCACGATGTCCTGGGGTATCTGCGGAATCGCGGATCGGGGGGCGGTGCCGGCGTCACTTCCGGCGCGCGTATCGATCACGCGATCCAAAAGATGGATGTCGGAGAGCTTCAGAAGAAATATCCCGCGCCGCGGTACGAGGTCGTCCGCATGGACACCGTCCAGCAGAAAATGGCGGAACACATGGTGCGGAGCGTTGCCACGTCCCCCCACGTGCAGGCCATCGACGAGATCGACGTTACAGGCATTGTGAACTACCGGAACGAACACGCCGCTACGTTTGAACAGAGCGAAGGATTCAAGCTCACATTCACGCCGTTCTTCTTCTACGCCGTCGTCAACGCATTGAAGGAATTTCCTGTTGTCAATGCCTCCGTCGAAGGTGACGTCATCATTCTCAAGAAGTTCATCAATCTCGGCATGGCGGTTGCCGCTCCCCAGGGACTGCTCGTGCCCGTCATCAAGAATGCCGAAGAAAAGAGCTTCCTCGGACTTGCGCGGGCGATCAATGATGTGGCGGTCCGCACGAGGAACCGGAAGCTTCAGCCGGATGAGATCCAGGGAGGCACGTTTACGATCACGAACTACGGTGTGTTCGGAAATATTATCGGAATTCCGATCATCAATCAGCCGCAGGTGGCCATCCTCGGCACGGGGGCTATCAAGAAACGGCCGGTGGTCATCACGGATCAATGGGGCGGCGACCTCCTGGGCATTCGTTCAATGATGTACGCAACGCTTTCCTTCGACCACCGGGTCATCGATGGCGCTATCGGCGGTCAGTTCCTGGCGAAAGTGAAGTCGGGCATCGAAAACTTTGATTTTGGGAAGGTAAAGTAGTGGAGCACGTATTCGCTGAGATCCCCGCAGAAGAGAATCGCGTAGGCACGGGCACACCTGGCGGCGGAACGCGGCCAGCCGAACGGCGGCCCGAATGGCTCAAAGCCCGCATACCCGGCGGCGAAGAATACACCCGTCTTCATGGCATCATGCGTTCGCATCGCCTTCACACAGTGTGCGAAGAAGCGCGTTGTCCGAACATGGGTGAATGCTGGAATGCCGGGACCGCGACGTTTATGATTCTCGGCGATACCTGCACACGATCGTGCGGTTTCTGCGCCGTGAAGACCGGCCGGCCGGAATATGGGCTCGATTGGGACGAACCGCGCCGCGTGGCGGATGCGGTGGAACTCATGGGTGTCAAGCACGCCGTCATAACATCCGTCAACCGCGACGAGCGAAAAGACGGCGGCGCGCCGATCTTTGCCGAGACCATCCGGCTCGTGCGTGCACGCGTTCCGGCATGCAGCATAGAAGTGCTCATCCCGGACTTTAAAGGAAGCGAAGAAGCGCTGTCGATCGTTCTCGACGCGCGACCGGACATTCTTAACCATAACCTCGAGACCGTTCCCCGGCTGTACAGATCGGTCCGGCCGCAGGCCAACTACAGGCAATCTCTGGAGGTTCTGGAACGTTCGAAAAGGCGAGGGTTCCTCACAAAGACGGGCCTGATGCTGGGCATCGGTGAAAGGACGGAAGAGGTTGTCGATGTGATGAAAGACTGCCGAACATCCGGCGTTGACATCCTGACGCTCGGTCAGTATCTGCAACCGACGAAAGAGCATCTTCCCATCGACCGGTATGTTCATCCCGACGAATTTGCATCGCTGAAACAGATTGCGCTTGAGATGGGATTCCGGCATGTGCAGTCGGGCCCGCTTGTCCGGAGCTCGTACCACGCCGAACAGGCGGTCGAGACTGCCGATACCAGGTGAGCCAGGTTTCGATGATCACCCGCTACGGCTATGACGTGTATTTTACGGTTGCCGGCGTCTGTGTCGCCGCAATTGTTATCGCAATACTTTTTGTCGACCCGAGATCGGTGCGATACGCCGTCGTCGGGTCGGGGGGACTCGTACTGTTGTTTGCGACGAATTTCTTCCGTGACCCGGACCGGGTGATACCTTCGGGGGACGGGATCGTGGTCTCACCCGCCGACGGCAAAGTGATCGTCGTGAAAGAAGTGGACCAGCCGGAATACATCGGCGGACCGTCCGTGCAGATCAGCATCTTCATGTCGCCGCTGAATGTCCATGTGAACAGAGTCCCCATTACCGGCACCGTCAAACACTTGCGATATGTCGCAGGGGAGTATTTCGCGGCATTCGCAGACAAGGCTTCCGAGAAAAACGAGCAGATGATCGTCGGCATGGAGAATGCCCATGGAAAAGTGTTGTTCAAGCAGATCGCCGGCTTTGTAGCGCGCCGGATCGTCTGCGAATTACGGCAGGACCAAGAAGTGGGGGCGGGGGAGCGATTCGGCATGATCAAGTTCGGGTCGCGTGTTGATGTGTTCGTGCGGCCGTCGGCCGATGTGTCCGTGAAGATCGGCGACGTCGTGACTGCAGGGGAAACGATCCTTGCTGCATATCGTTCACCATGAGAGGTCCCAACGCATGAAGATCACACGAGCGGTCGTCCCGAGTCTGTTTACGACGCTGAATATTTTCTGCGGATTTCTTTCGATCGTCAACGCGAGCCAGGGACGGATCGAAATGGCCGCGTGGTTCATTATACTCGCGGGAGTGTTCGATTCATTAGACGGCGTCATGGCACGGATCACGAAGTCATCGAGTCAGTTCGGCGTCGAGCTTGATTCGCTGGCGGATGTCGTGTCGTTCGGCGCCGCTCCGTCCTTCATGGTCTGGAAGGTCTACTTGTCCTCGATCGAAAGCTGGGGGGTCCTGATCGCAGCGTTTCCTTTGGTATTCGGCGCAATCAGGCTTGCAAGGTTCAACGTTCAATTGTCGGGGTTTGAAAAGGATCATTTCAAGGGCCTTCCGATTCCCATGCAGGCCGTGACTATTTGTGCGTACATTCTGCAATACTACAGTCAGGACTACGGTCTGACAGGCTGGCCAAAAGATGCGCTCGCGCCGCTGACGATCGTTCTTGGGTTGCTTATGGTCAGCCGCATCACGTACGACACCTTGCCGAAATTCACGAGGAGAGATCTTTTGGCCCATCCGTGGAGGGTCGTAGGGTTCGGTATCGGCGCTCTGTTAGTGGTGTTCTCAAAAGGTCAGTTGTTCTTCGCCGTCATCGCGTCGTTCGTTGGGTTGGGGATCGTGCGTGCGGCGGTTCGATGGGTCCGCAAGCCGGCGGAAACAGAAGCGGAAGAAGACGCTGAGACGTCGAATATTGAAGTGTAAGGTCAGGAAGAGCATTGGTAAAAGAAAAACGCCAAGGGGCCAAGAGGGCCAAGGGAGCCAAGGCAAGTTGGATGTATACATTTCAAAAATATCCCTTGGCGTTTCTCTTTGAGCATGATGGTCTCTTCGTAACACAGGTCTCTGAATGAAATTCCACAACCATGAGTGTCCCCGTGTATAACGCAAGGATTATTGTCACACTCAGGAAATCGATTCTCGACCCTCAGGGAAAAGCGGTGGAGCTTGGAATCCATACCATGGGCTACACAAATGTGGAACAGGTCAGGATCGGGAAATTCATTGAGATGCAGATCGACGCTCCGAACCAGGGTGCAGCGGAGAAGGTTGCGAGGGAGGCGGCACAGAAATTGCTGGCAAATCCGGTGATGGAAGACTTCCACATTGTGGTTGAGAAAGCTTCATGAAGAAGGTGAGATTTGGCATCGTCGTTTTCCCGGGTTCCAATTGCGATCATGACGCGCACTACACGGCGGGGACGATCATGGGACAGGAGGCGCGATTCATCTGGCACAAGGAGGGAAGCCTGGGCGATGTGGATGTCGTCATTCTGCCGGGCGGATTTTCGTACGGCGACTATCTCCGCTGCGGCGCGATCGCACGATTCTCGCCAATTATGAAGGATGTGGTCCAGTTCGCGGAACGGGGCGGTCCGGTGATCGGCATCTGCAATGGGTTCCAGGTGCTCACAGAGGCCGGCTTGTTGCCCGGTGTCCTGCTCAGAAACGCATCGCTCCGATTCATCTGCAAGTATGTCCACCTCAGGGTCGAACGAAACGACTTGCTCTGGACCAACCGATGTACCGCGGGAGAAGTGATCGAAGTCCCCATCGCGCACGGCGATGGGAATTATTTTGGGGAGCCGGATGTCATTCGCCGGCTGGAAGAGGGCGGACAGGTGGTGTTTCGGTATTGCGAACCCGACGGACGTCTGACGGAATCGGCGAATCCGAACGGGGCAGTCAATAACATCGCTGGCATCGTCAATGAACGCGGCAACGTGCTCGGCCTGATGCCGCATCCCGAGCGGGCTGCCGACGAGGCGTTGCGCCACGTCGACGGACGCAAGGTGTTCGATTCCATCGTTGCACATTTCGTTGCACAACAAACCTCCGCCGCGCTAGCGACGGCGGAAAGGAGCTGACTATGTTTGGAAACCTGGGCGGGAGCGAGATATTTCTCATCCTGCTGATCGTACTTGTTTTTTTCGGCGCCAAGAAGCTTCCTGAACTCGCCAAAGGCCTCGGTCAGGGCATTCGCGAATTCCGCAAGGCCGCACGCGACGTGCAGGAAGAGGTAGAGAAAGAGACGAAGAAGATCGACGACACCACAAAGCCGCCGCCGCAGTAACCGGCGCGCCGCATTGTCCTTCACTCCTACCGCCGCGCACGCGTGATGCGTTCGCACGAATCTATCCATGCCGACCTGGCTGCAGGCCGAACGACGGTGGAATCCGTCGTGACGGAATGTCTTGCCTCGATCGAGCGTCAACGGTCGTTGAACGCCTTTCTGTCCGTTTTTCATGAAGAAGCCGTTTCGCAAGCACGCGCCGTCGACAAGAAAGTTTCAGCCGGAACGGCCGGCCCGCTTGCGGGCATGGTGGTGTCGATCAAGGATGTCATTTGCGTCAAAGGGCACCGTGCGACGTGCGGATCGAAGATCCTGGAGAATTTTGTTGCCCCGTACGATGCCACCGTCGTCGCCCGGCTGAAAGACGCAGACGCGGTGATCGTCGGCAAATGCAACATGGATGAATTCGCCATGGGGTCGTCGACCGAGAATTCCGCGTTCGGCCGGGTTCACCTGCCGCAGGATGTTTCTCGCATTCCGGGCGGTTCGAGCGGAGGCTCTGCCGTTTCCGTGCGGGCCGGGATGGCAACGACGTCGCTGGGGACAGACACCGGCGGATCGATCCGACAGCCGGCGGCGTTTACCGGCGTCGTCGGCCTCAAACCGACGTATGGCCGCGTGTCTCGGTACGGTCTGATCGCTTTTGCGTCGTCATTCGATTCCATCGGGCCATTCGGTTCGACCGTTCATGACGTCGCCTCAGTGTTGCAGGTGATCGCCGGAAAGGACCCGAACGACGCGACGTCTTCGGACGTCCCCGTCCCCGATTATCGGATGGCGATGACGGGAAACGTCAAGGGACTGCGCATTGGCCTGCCCAAAGAGTATTACGGCGATGGGTTGGACCCGCATGTACGAAAGGCCGTCGAGGTACAGGTGGAAAAGCTTCGTAAGCAGGGGGCCGTGATATCGGAGGTATCGCTTCCGCACACCGAATACACGATCGCGGCGTACTACATACTTGCGACCGCCGAGGCTTCATCGAATCTTGCCCGTTATGACGGTGCCCGGTACGGGTTCCGGTCAAAAAACGCCGGCAACCTCACGGATATGTACGTCGCATCCCGGTCCGAAGGGTTTGGAGCCGAGGTCAAGCGGCGGATCATGCTCGGAACGTACGTCCTTTCCGCGGGCTATTACGACGCGTATTATCGCAAGGGACAAAAAGTCCGTCGTCTCATCAAAAACGATTTCGCCAATGTGTTCAAGAGTGTGGATTGCTTGATCACTCCGACAGCGCCGACCACGGCGTTCAGGGCGGGCGAAAAGACGGACGATCCATTGCAGATGTATCTCTCCGATATCTACACCGTCTCAGCAAACCTTGCGGGTATCCCGGGCATCAGTCTCCCCTGCGGAAACGACCCGGAAGGACTTCCGATCGGCATCCAGGTGTTGGGCAAGGAATTCGATGAAGCGACAGTACTACGGGTTGCGCATGCCCTGGAGACTCCGTAACGATGTTCTCTTTACTACAGCCCATCTCAAAAACTCATTCATTGAAGAGATTTAGCCACAAAAGTGCACAAAATGCACAAAAACGACTTTTGCCCGCCCTCGGCCACGACCGGCCTCGGGCGTGGCCGGGGTGACTTTTGCCCGCCCTCGGCCACGGCCGGCCTCGGGCGTGGCCGGGGTGCTTTTTGTGGCAAGTATTTTTGAGACGGCTTCTATTCACAATTCCCTATTCACCCTCCCTCAGATCTCAACACGCACATGAGCATTCTCGTTGGCAAGAAGACCCGTCTCGTCGTTCAGGGCATCACCGGCGGTGAGGGCACATTCCACACCATGCAAATGATCGACTACGGCACGAACGTTGTCGCCGGAGTCACTCCCGGAAAAGGAGGCACGCAGTACAGGGGAGACGAGAAGAATCCCTTTAAGCGAGCGGTTCCCGTTTTCAACACGGTCCGTGAAGCAGTTGAAAAGACGAAAGCCGATACGTCGATCATCTTTGTCCCGGCGGGATTCGCTGCCGACGCCATTCTGGAAGCGGCCGATGCGGGGATCCAACTCGTCATCACGATCACTGAGGGCATACCGGCGGCCGACATGATCCGCGTCTACGACCACCTGAACACCAAGGGCGTGCGCATGATCGGACCGAACTGTCCGGGCATTATCACACCCGGCGGAGCGAAGATCGGCATTATGCCCGGCTTCATTCACAAACCCGGACGTGTCGGAGTCATTTCGCGGAGCGGTACGCTGACCTATGAGGCAGTGTGGCAGCTTACCGAACGGGGAATAGGGCAGTCGACGTGCATCGGCATTGGCGGCGACCCGGTCATTGGAACACGATTTGTGGACGCCCTCAAGCTCTTCAATGAAGACAGTGGCACGGACGCCGTGATCATGATCGGCGAGATAGGCGGAACAGCCGAAGAAGAGGCGGCGGACTACGTCGCAAAGCATATGAAAAAACCTGTCGTCGGGTTCATCGCCGGCCAAACGGCTCCTCCAGGACGGCGCATGGGTCATGCCGGTGCGATCATCTCCGGCGGCAAGGGAACTGCGGCTGAAAAGATGAAAGCCCTAAAGAAAGCGGGCATTTGGGTTGTCGAAAGCCCGGCACTGATCGGTGAAACACTGGCGAAAGCATTGAAGTCCAGAAGACAAGGCAAATCGACAACGAATAAGAAAGCAAAGAAGTCTTCAAAGGTCCGTACTAAACCTAAACGTAGTACATCTCATAAACGTACTTCACGTTGAAGAGATTGTCCACGAAGGGCCACTAAGATTCACGAAGGATGATGAGTTGTTCATTACTCAAATCTATTAGTGGTCCTTCGTGGCGCTTCGTGGACAAAACTTTTTTCTTCATCTTCATTCACTAGCACTTCTTAACTAGCTCTCATATGCCCACAGAAAGAACGTTAGCGATCCTCAAGCCCGACTGTGTCCGTAAAGGCCTTCAAGGCGAAGTCATTGCCCGCATCCAAAAAGCCGGATTCAAAGTTCTCGGCATGAAGCAGATCAGACTGTCGAAAGAGACTGCCGGCGCGTTCTATGCCGTACACAAAGGCCGTCCGTTCTACGACGGTCTCGTCGAATTCATGACCAGCGGTCCTTGCATGCCTATCGCGCTGGAAAAAGCGAATGCAGTTGCCGACTTCCGCACCTTGATCGGAGCGACGGACCCAAAGGACGCCGCGCCAGGTACGATCCGCAAGCTCTATGCGGACAACAAGGGTGAGAACATTGTGCATGGGTCGGACTCGCCGGAAAACGGTCGCATTGAGGTGGGGTTTTTCTTTTCGGATAGTGAGTTGACTTGACAAGCAAATTCGAAATGCGAAATTCGAAATACGAAGGAAATGCGAAATCCGAAACGAGAAAGCAATGCGAATTTGAAGCACGAAGAGGGAGGACGGGGTGCCGCGTCCAGTCATTAGTCCGGTTTCATTGGAGTTGTTTCAAATTTCCGGACGATAGCACCAAAGATCTTCATGAGTTGTAGGGCTTCATCCGACAGGCTATTTCGGTTTCCCTCATTTGATGGGTCACATTCAATGATTTCGAGCCAATAGTGTGATTCCTTCGCTTCCTTCCGGGAAATACGTATGTGGTACAGGAAGTCCTTCTTCCCCAGAGCCTCGTTTGCTTCGATGTAGTTGGCTCCGACAGAGCAAGCTGAGCGAAGAAGCTGCCGGGAAACTTCTGTATTGGAGATTGTGTGAGGTAGATGCGAAATGAACGATCGAACGCTTTTCGCGAAACGAAGTGTACGTTCTTCGAGATCAAATACTCTTGGCATACTCCCCTCCATGCGGCTCTCCCAAGATAACTCCGCACCCACCCTTGAGTCAAGCACTTTTCAGCCGTACGGTTTGGTTATTCAATATTGCCGGTTTTCTCATTCCTTCGGATTTCGTATTTCGAATTTCAGATCTTCCCTTTCGGCAAGCGCTCTCCACAAAGTATTAGACCGTTCGGAAACGCCCGTATGCCCCTGACGAAATGGAAGAAGCTCACCGAGTTCATAGTTTCCAAGAACCCCTGGTGGACCTACCGTCGCGATGAGTTCCTCCTTCCCAACGGCAAGCAGGGAAACTATCACTATGTTCACACTCTCGGCTCAAGCCTGATCGTTCCGGTCCAGCCGGACGGCAGGATCGTGTTGGTCAATCAGTACCGCTACCTGCGCGACAAGGAAAGCATTGAGTTTCCATGCGGGGGTGTGAAGGACGGCCACTCGTATGACGGTACCGCTGTCCAAGAGCTTCAGGAGGAGGCTGGATACATCGCGCGTTCATGGATGGTAGCCGGCGAATTCAATCCATACAACGGCGTCACCGACGAGATCTGCAGAGTGTATGTCGCCCGCGACCTTCAACCGGTCCCGCCAAAGCCCGACAACACGGAAGAATTCGAAGTGATCGCATTGCTGCCCGACGAGATCGATGCGAGGATCATTTCGGGAGTAATTTGGGATGGAATGTCGATAGCTGCGTGGGCGATTGCGAAGACATACGTGAGGCCGCTATAGGGCAGGTGAATAAATTCCAAATATCATTCTTCAAATCACAAATAAATCACAAAAGCTCCCGCTATGGGCTCTGAGTAAAAGCCCAAATTTGAAAACTCCTTTTTCGCCCTTATTCCTGAAATTGACTATTCTCACGCGGCTTCGATTTCGTTGCTCTTGGAGCTTATTTGGCAGTTGGAATTTGTACATTGGTGCTTTAGTTCAAAGACTTCTCCTTCCGCAGGCTTACTTTCATTTCTCGAAAGCCACTCTGATGAAAACACTCATAGCTATGTTCTTCCTTGTCTTCGCATCCACCGTCTCCCAGGTCCGCTCGGGAGCGGACGTGCTGCTCTCGGAGAGGATGGACCTCATCAAAGGAAAGAAGCTCGGTATTGTTACGAACCATTCGGCGTTGCTGTCCGACGGACGGCATCTGGTTGATGCGCTCGCTCGAGTGCCGGATGTGAAAGTGGTCGTCCTATTCGGTCCGGAACACGGCATCCGCGGTAACGCGCCCGACGGAAGGTCGATCAGGGACACCGTCGATGCCGCGACCGGTGCGCCCATTTTTTCGTTGTATGGCCGCATCAACAAGCCGACCTCCGAAATGCTCAAAGACGTTGACGTGCTCATCTACGACATTCAGGATGTCGGCGTCAGGTTCTACACGTATTCGAGCACGCTCTCACTCGCCATGGAGGCCGCAGCAGAAAAGGGGATTCCGTATATCGTGCTCGACCGGCCGAATCCGATACGTGGAACGTGGGTGGAAGGCTTTGTCCGGGAGGATTCGCTGAAGTCGTTTGTGGGTCTTCATCCGATCACAATCGCGCACGGTATGACGCTCGGCGAGTTCGCAACGATGATCAACGGCGAAAAATGGTTGAAGGATGGGGTGAAGGCAAACCTCACCGTTGTGAAATGCGCGGGATGGAAGCGGGACATGTGGTACGACCAGACCGGCCTTGCGTGGGTGAAGCCGTCTCCGAACATGGCGGAACTCTCGACGGCAACCGTGTATCCCGGGACGTGCTTGTTCGAAGGGACGAACCTCTCAGAAGGGCGCGGGACGCCGAAGCCGTTCGAGTATATCGGAGCTCCCTACGTCGACGCAAAGGCGTGGGCTTCCGCGCTCAATGCGGCCAAGCTTCCGGGGGTGACATTCGAACCGATCGAGTTCACGACTGCGAGTATTGCGAACACAACCAACAACCCGAAGTATAAAGGTTTGCTGAGTCACGGGGTATATGTTCATGTCACCGACCGGAACGTATTTGAGCCAGTGAGATCAACCGTTCATATGCTTGTTGCCGCACGAAAGCTCTTTGGAGATAAATTCCAGTGGAGATCCTCGATCAATCGACTTTCGGGGACGTCGAGATTGGCCACAATGATCGACGCCGGCAAGACCGCAGAGGAGATCACCGGGGTATGGAGGGCTGAGCAGGACAATTTCCGCTCGACTCGCCAGAAGTATCTTCTGTACTGACGCTTACGTTCGTACTCTTTCACAAAGCAAAGGCCGGCGCTTCCAGCCGGCCTCTTTTGTGGCAAACATTTTTGAGATGGCTTCTGGTCTCTTCCTTGTAGCTCTGACCGCGCCGTACACAGCAGGCGCGCGAGACCTACACTCCCCCCAACGCCAGCTTCAAGTCTTCTAAAATATCCCCAACATCTTCTATCCCAACCGACATTCTCACAAGTCCGTCTGTCACTCCAATTGCCTGACGTTCAGCAGCGGGAACAGAGGCGTGTGTCATCGTGGCCGGATGTGAGATCAGCGTTTCAACGCCTCCCAAACTTTCCGCAAGCGCACACAGCCGGACGCGTTTGAGGAAGGCCTTTGCCTTCGCCAGATTTCCCAGCTCGAATGAGATCATGCCGCCGAATCCGCGCATTTGTTGCGCTGCGAGTCGATGCTGCGGATGCTTCATCAGTCCCGGATAATTCACCTTCACTACTTTCCGATGGCGTGATAGGAAGAGGGCGACTTCCATCGCGTTCGCGCAGTGCCGGTCCATGCGGACGCTGAGCGTTTTGATCCCCCTCAGACAAAGCCATGCCTCAAACGGGCTCAAGATGCCGCCGATCGATTTCTGCAGGAACCGAAGTCGTTCGATGAGCCTCGCATCGTTGAGGATGACAAGCCCGCCGAGCATGTCGCTGTGGCCGTTCAGGTATTTCGTTGCACTGTGCACGACGATGTCGATCCCCAGTGCGAGCGGATTCTGGAGGTACGGGCTCGCGAACGTGTTGTCCACGATGGAAACGAGCTTGTTGGCTTTGGCAATCTTTGCCACGGCCTTCAGGTCCGTGATTTCCATCGTTGGGTTTGTCGGTGTTTCGATGAAGACCATCTTCGTCGATGGACGGATCGCGTAGCTGATGTTCCGCACGTCCGTCGTGTCAACGAACTCGAAATCCAGACCGAACTGGTTGAGGACAAGCTTGCCCAGCCGATAGGTCCCGCCGTAGACATTCTTCGACAGAACGACATGATCCCCCGATTTCAACAAGTGGAAGATCGTCGTGATGGCCGCCATGCCTGAACCGAACGCCAATCCCTCCTTTCCACCTTCCAGAGCCGCAATGTTCTTTTCCAGCACTGTGCGCGTAGGATTCGACACGCGCGCGTATTCATATCCTTTATTGACTCCCAATTCCTGCTGCACATACGTCGAAGTCAAGTGCACGGGGGTCATGATCGTACCGGTGGAAGGATCGGGTTCGATCGCGGCATGAACCGCCTTCGTAGAAAATCCTTGCTTACGTGGGGGCATTGGGGTTTAGAGATGTGGGTTGACCTTGAATCAAAGATGGACACAAAGAAGACACGAAGAACCACAAGGAAGAGAAACAGAAAATGTCTTTCTTCGTGAAACTTCGTGTAATACTTCGTGGGACTTCGTGTTCCCCTTCTACCGCGACATATATTGGATCACATCGTACCGCGTTACGATTCCCTCTATTTTCCCATCTTCTTCTACCAGCACAGCAGGATAGGTCTTTGAGAGGTATGCGACCGCAGACTGTACCTGCTCATCTTTGTGCACGAGAGGAAACGGGTCCTTCATAACTTTGCTCACGGGGGCATCGACCATCGAAGGCGTGTTGATGACCGTCGACATCAGGTCGCTTTCGTCGACGCTGCCGACGCATTTTCCCTTGTCGATCACGGGAAGCTGTGAAACATGGTGCTGTGACGTCAGGTCGAGAGCGGAACGGATTGTCGTGACCGGGTCGACAGAGACGAGTCCCGGCGTTCCGCGCTTGCTTTCAACGATGTATCGGAGCGTGATCCGCTCGGGGACGAGGAAGCGATGTTCCCGCATCCAGTCGTCGTTGTACATCTTGCTGAGATAGCGCTCGCCGGTATCGGGCAGGAGAACGACCATCAAGGTATCTTCGGGAAGTCGTTCGGCCACCTTGAGCGCACCGGCCATTGCGGTGCCCGCCGATCCGCCGACGAGCAATCCCTCTTCCCGTGCCAGCCTTCTTCCCATCAGAAACGACTCTTTGTCGTCAGCTTCGACAACTTCGTCGACATACTGAAAATTCAGAACGCCGGGAACATAGTCCTGGCCGATCCCTTCCACTTTATACGTCTTGAAAACGGGGGAAAATTTCTTCGTGTAGTAATATTCGCGGAGGACGGAACCTTTCGGGTCCACGCCGACCACTTTGATGTTCGGGTTCTTTTCCTTCAAATACTTTCCCGCGCCGGTGATTGTTCCTCCCGTCCCTATTGCACAGACAAAGTAATCGACTTGTCCCCCCGTCTGTTCCCAGATTTCGGGACCGGTTGAACGGTAATGTGCGTCGGGATTGCGTGGATTGTAGTACTGGTTGGCGAGAATGGAATTCGGTGTCTCCCGGACGATCCGCTTCGCCACTTCGGTGTAACTTTCGGGCGATTCGTGCGGGACGGCAGTCGGCGTGACGATTACTTCCGCGCCGAGGGCCCGGAGGAGTCGTATTTTTTCAATGCTCATCTTGTCGGGCATTGTGAAGACACAATGATATCCCTTCACGGCGGCCGCCAAGGCCAGACCCATGCCCGTGTTTCCGGAAGTCGCTTCCACGATGGTTCCGCCCGGCTTCAGCCGGCCTTCACGTTCAGCTTCTTCAACGATTTCGACGCCGATTCTGTCTTTCACCGAGCCGCCCGGGTTGAAATACTCCAGCTTTGCCAACACGAGTGCCTTGCATCCTTTGTTCACCTTCTGAATGCGGACTAGGGGTGTTCGACCGATGGTAGAAAGAATGGAATCGTGGAATTGTACGTTCTTCAGGTTTTTTTTCATTTCCGAAAATCGATGTTTGGGGGACAAATATAGCCGTATTTGGGCGGCCTTCCAAAAGGCCCTGTATTTGGGTGAATCATATTGTCTTTTCCGCTGAACGGACTTCAGACTCATGAAACTCGAGAGCCTGAATTGACCATGATTTCCCACTGACGTACCGTCAGTCCAAGATGACGGTCGCTGGACTTGGGCCGGTTCCAGACTTCGCTACCCCTCTTTGGGCTCATGATTCCTTGACTTTGGAGATCCGTTTCTCTATCTTTTCACCCCGTTTTTTGCAAAAAGTGGGTCATTTCTTACAAGTTTTGAGCATTTTTTAACAAAATCTAATGGCAACGACAAACGACTTTAGAGTAGGGATGGTCATTCGGTTCAACGGAGAACTCCACAGGATCGAGGAATACATTCATAGAACCCCCGGAAATCTTAGGGCTTTTGTACAGGCTAAACTTCGGAATCTCCGTAGCGGCAGGATTACGGAAACCCGGTATCGTTCTGGGGAAGAGGTGGAGGAGGTGAGGCTGGAGCAGAAGGAATTTCAGTTCCTGTACCATGACGGGGCGAGTTACCAGTTCATGGACAAGGAAAGCTACGAGCAGATGCCCGTTGAGGACAAAGTCCTTGGAGAAGGGGCAAAGTTTCTAAAGGAAGGGGAGACCGTGGAGTTGTTTCTGGTGGGGAACGACGTCATTTCAGCCGAGCTGCCGTTCAAAGTTGAACTCAAGGTTGTGGAGACTGTCCCCGGCGTCAAGGGGGACACGGCGTCGAGCACCTTGAAACCGGCTACGTTAGAAACAGGCGCAAACGTCAACGTTCCGCTGTTCGTGAACGAGGGGGACGTCATCCGGATCGATACCCGGACAGGCCAATACCTGGAACGGGTAAACTGATCCCCCACCACTCCGGAGACCCTAATGGAGATCTCGTACGTCAAGAAGATCATAAAACTCCTCGAAAACAGCGGTATTGACGAAATCGAAATCGAGGAGGAAGGGAAGAAGATTCGAGTCGCGAGAAACAAAAACACTATTCACACGTTGGCCGCCGCGTATCCGCAGCTTGCCGCCCAGCCTGGCTCGGTCGCACCGACAGAATCAACCTCCCCAACCCACCGGGCGGAGAAGGCTTTTCACGAGGTCCGGTCCCCCATTGTCGGCACTTTCTATCGCGCCCCCTCCCCCGATGCCGATCCCTACGTCACCGAAGGCCAGCTTGTCAAAGTAGGCCAGGTACTCTGCATTGTCGAGGCGATGAAGCTCATGAATGAGATCGAATCGGATGCAGACGGGAAGGTCGTGAAGATCATGGTGGAGAACGGCAAGCCGGTAGAGTATAATCAGGTCCTTTTTCTGGTGGATAAGGGTTGACGTCCGCCAGACCGTCCTCACAAGGCCCACTTCGTGTGTTCAAGAAGATCCTGATCGCCAATCGGGGCGAGATCGCCCTCCGGATCATCCGCGCCTGCCGCGAACTGGGTATCAAGACGGTCGCCGTGTACTCCACGGCCGACCGCGACTCTCTCCATGTCCGGTTTGCCGATGAGGCCGTTTGCATCGGTCCCCCGCCGAGCAAGGAGAGCTACCTTAACATTCCGCGCATCCTCGCAGCCGCCGAGGTGACCAACGCGGACGCCGTCCACCCTGGTTATGGATTCCTCTCGGAAAACTCTGGTTTTGCGGACATCTGCACCGCTTCGGGGCTGACCTTCATCGGCCCATCCGCTGCAGCCATCGCGAAAATGGGGGACAAGGCCCTTGCGAAGGAAACGATGCGGAAAGCGGGCGTTCCGGTGGTGCCGGGGAGCGGCGGCATCATTTCTGACCTCTCGGAAGCGGTGAACGTTGCGCACGAAGTGGGATTTCCGGTCATCATCAAGGCGACGGCAGGCGGAGGCGGCAGGGGCATGCGCATCGTTCGTGAAGAGGCGGAACTGGAGAAAGCGTTCCAAACGGCGAGTCATGAGGCTGAAACAGCGTTCGGCAATCCAGCGGTCTACATCGAAAAGTATGTGGAAGAGCCGCGTCACATCGAAATCCAGATTATGGGAGATCTTCACGGGACGGTTGTCCACTTTGGCGAACGGGAATGCAGCATTCAGCGGCGTCATCAGAAATTGATTGAAGAATCGCCTTCGCCCGCGTTGACACCGGCGCTTCGCGACGCCATGGGGAAGGCGGCAGTCGACGGAGCCCGCAGCGTCAATTATCTCGGCGCCGGAACGATTGAATTCCTCGTGGATAAGTACAAAAATTTCTACTTCATGGAGATGAACACCCGGATCCAGGTTGAGCACCCGGTGACGGAAGAGGTCTATGGCGTCGATCTTGTAAAGCTCCAGATTCAGGTTGTTGCCGGGCAAAAGCTCAGGAAGTTTAAGCCCAAGCCGCAGTTCCATGCGATCGAATGCCGCATCAATGCAGAGGACCCGAATCATGATTTCCGGCCCTCCCCGGGGAAGATCCACACGCTGCATTTTCCGAGCGGTTTCGGCGTCCGAGTCGACACGCACGCCTACGACGGTTATGAGATACCGCCGTACTACGACTCGCTTGTGGCCAAGCTGATCGTGCGGAGCACGACGCGCGACGAAGCGATCGCGAAGATGTCGGGTGCACTGGAGGAGTTTGTCGTTGAGGGTCCGAAAACAACAATCCCGTTCCACATGAAATTGATGAAGAACGAGAAGTTTCGCAGCGGCAATTTCGACACCAAATTCATCGAGTCGTTCGACTTCAAAGACTAGTGCCGTTTCCAATAATTAACCTTGCATTCCACTTGATTTAAAGCATTGGAAACGTGCACTAGTGCTCGCTCCCACACAGACTTTAATAGTGGGAGCGGCACTAGCAAGTTGTAGAATTTGTGCCCGCCTGCCGGCAAGCAGGCATTTTGTGCCTCTTATGGCTAATTTATTCCAAGGCAAGCTCTTCATGGATCCAATTTCCATAACGAAAGACCACACATGACGTTTCCTGAGAACCTGAAATACACAAAAGACCACGAATGGATGCGCGTTGAAGGTGAAGTCGGCTGGATCGGCGTTACCGACTATGCGCAGGGCGAGCTCGGAGACGTCGTGTTCGTTGAGCTTCCCGCGGTCGGCTCGAAGTTGGAGCAGGGCAAATCCTTCGGAACGATCGAGGCAGTCAAGGCCGTTTCAGACCTCTACGCTCCGGTGACCGGCGAGGTCGTGGAGATCAACAAAGAAGTTGCTGACAGTCCAGAAGTGGTGAACAAAGAGCCTTACGAGCGCGGATGGATGGTCAAAGTGAGGATCGCGAATCCCACGGAGCTCTCTGCTCTGCTCGATGCCGCCGCGTATCGCAAGCTTATCGGCAAATAACTGTCCGTCGGCGACCCCCAGCCTCGCTCGAGGTGTGCAATGAGTACGCCGACCCTTCGACTCTTGGACTCCCCTGGATCGCTCGGGGAAGACGCTCGTTGAGAGTTCAGGAGGGTCGAACTGTCCACCTCGGCCCAGGCGGACGCCTCTCTCACGGCTGGCTGTCTTGACGAGACGAGGAACGACGTCGCATGAACATTCGATCACGCCTTTCCCTCATTATCGGGGTCTGGGCCATTCTCGTCGGAGCCGTGGCTCTGCTCGCTTCGTTCTATCTCGGCTTCCGTTCCTCCGTGGAAAAGGAGAAGTCGACCCTCCGATCCTTCGTTGTCCAGGATTCCCTCCTTTTTGTGACGGATCGCCAAGCCTTCGAACTCATCAGTAACTGCCTGCGGACGCTCGCCGAGCCGGGACAGTTCGATCTTCAGCGCGACATGTTCCACAGGACTTCAGCCTCACTTCGTTCGACGCGCCGGGCCAATGACTCCTTGTTTGCCAAATCCGTGCATACCGGCAGCGCGGTGGAGGCGTATGTGAGCATGCTCGATAGCGTCCTGACAATGCTCGATGAGTATTTCGCCCCATCCACCGCTGCACGTGTACGCGCGACGCTTGCCCGATCGTTGCTTTCGGTCGATCCTGCGTCCATCACCTGGCGGCTTCACACTCGTTTTGAAGAGCTCCATGAGCGCAACCTCGAGTCGGCCGCCATGAGAATCTCCGGAATTGACGCCGAAGTCGAGCGCCGTTACTCGGTGTGGGTGTTGTTCTCTTTCGCTCTTATCATTGCCGGCCTTGTCTTGGCAGTCTCGCTGACGGTTGCGGACCGGCGAAGGTCCCTCCAACATCAACGCACTGAAACTTTACTGCGTCACACGCACACAGCACTCGTCGCGTTCGACATTGGCGGACGTGCGACGTTGGTCAACGATGCGTTCCGTGAATGGCTGGGGATGGGTCCGGTAGGCGGGCAAACGATTGACCGCATGGAATACTTCAAGCCTCGAGGCGCCGGCCAGAACGTCACATCTGTATGGAGCGACGTCGTCGATGCATTGCGTACGGGACTGACGTGGACGGCGGAGGGGAGCGTGCGGCGCGAGTCGGGTGAGGTGAGAGACTGCACGGTCGTCGCCTTTCCGGTCCATTCGGCATCCGGTTTGTTGGCGGAATGCATCGTCTATCATGCAGACACGACCGAACAGCGCCGCTGGCTCCAGCATGCCGAAGAGGCGCAGCGTCAGTATCAGCATATTGTGGAAAGCTCACTCGACGGGATCGTAGTGATCCAGGATGGCAAGCCGGTGTACGCCAACCCGACTGCGGTCAAGCTCTTCGGGTTTGCCAGTGCGGAGGAACTGCAGGTCGTGCATTTTCTCGATTTGCTCGGTTCGTGGGGCAAAGCTCAGCTTGGCGGCGACCTGAAGAAACATTCGCCGGGGGATGAGCTGCTTCGGGACCATGAACTTCGAGGATTGACAAAGCAAGGTAGGCTGATCGACCTCGAGGCGAATGCCCAGGTGATTATATGGAACGACCGGCCGGCTGTTCAGGCTTCGATTCGCGATATCACTGAACGGAAGATGCTCGAGCGTGAGCAGGCCCTGTGGTTGTGGGAGCAGGAAACGCTGACCGAGATCGATCGCAGGCTTGTGGGCGTGGTCGACCTTCAGAGAATCCTCGACGGGATATTGCAGCATACGATGAACTTGACGAAATCCCCATGGGTGGGCGTGCTGATGCGGGAAGAAGGGTCGACATACGTCCGATGGCGGGCATTGAAGGGAAATCGGACTTCGCCGTACCTGAATCCGTTCGACCCCGGTCCGGGTATCCTGGCGATCCTTGCCAATGCAGAGCCCCTCGTGATCCAGGAGCTTGCTGAAAACACGCGCTTCCATCTTTCCACTGTCCCAGGGATAGCAGAGGAAGGCATTGTCTCGTCCGCGTGGCTGCCGTTGAAGGGAGAGGGCGAAGTACGTGGCGTGCTGACGATTGGATACAGGAATTACCATGATTTTTCGGGTCGGGAAATGCGGTTGCTCCTGTCTCTGGGTGAAAAAACGTCCATAGCGCTTGCGAACGCGACGTTGTATGAACACTTGCTGGAGCGCGAACAGGAGCTGGAGATGTTGTCGGGTGCCCGAGTGAAGGCGCAGGAAGAGGAACGACGTCGGATCGCACGCGAGATCCACGACGGCTTGGGCCAGATGCTGACGGCGATCAAATTGAACCTGGAGATCCTGGAGGACGCCGTTGATCTCGCAGGCGAAGAGCGGCGGAGGGTCACGGATATGAAGAGCCTTCTTGACAGCGTCATGCAGGAGGCCCGCGAGATCTCGTACAATCTCATGCCCAGCGTGCTCGATGATTTCGGTCTGGCGCCGGCCCTGCAACTTTTGTGCGAACGTGTGAGCAGCCGCTCGGGCATTCAAGTGACGTTCCACGCCCATGGCATGCAGGATCGCTTGTCTCCGACTGAAGAGATATCGCTCTATCGCATTGTGCAAGAGGCGCTCAACAATGCAACCAGGCACGCGGAGGCGACGGAGATCGGTGTGCAGGTCATTCGGCACGACCGCATGATACGGCTGACCGTTGAGGACAACGGCCGCGGGATGCCGTCGGCGAGTGCGCGCCAAAGGCGCGTGGAAGGGGGCGGTATGGGTCTGGCCAGCATGCGGGAACGGGCAAGTTCATTCAACGGGACCCTCACGATCGACAGCTCGCCCGGGAAGGGTACGCTGGTCGCGGTGGAAATTCCGCTTGAACCGGAAGGACAAGGGAATGGCAAAGATCAGAATCCTGCTCGCTGACGACCATCCTCTCGTCCGGTCGGGACTCGTGAATCTGCTTGAACCGCACGGCGAGTTCGAAGTCGTTGGAGAAGCGGGAGACGGCGAAGAGGCGGTGGCAATGACGAAAAAGCTGCGTCCGGACATTGTCGTCATCGACCTTTCGATGCCGAAGCTCTCCGGAATTGAAGCGACGAAACTCATTCGTCAGCATGTTCCGGCCACTCGCGTCCTGGTCCTGACGATGCACGAGAACGAAGAATACGTCTACCAGATCTTCAGATCGGGGGCAGGAGGGTACATCCTGAAGAATTGCGGCAAAGAAGAACTTGCTGCCGCGATCCGCGCAGTGGCACGGGGAGAAAAGTTCTTCAGCCCCCGCATTTCGGAGATCATGGTGCAGGCGTATTTGAAAAAAGCCGATGCCCGGGAGGAGATTTCTTTTCCTTCAGGAGAAAGTCCCCTCACACGACGTGAACTGGAGGTCCTCTCATGTGTCGCCGAGGGTCTCACGAATCAACAGATCGCGGAGGTCTTGTTCATCAGTCCTCGCACAGTTGAGACGCACAAGACCAATATCATGCAGAAGCTCAATATCAGCGATTCAGCCAAGCTTATTCGCTTTGCCGTTGAAAACAAGATCGCCGGAGAGCGTAAGAGATAGTCCTGACATTTTGTGAGAAGTCCTGTCTACGGGACTTCCCGCCCCCCGGTGCGCTGTATCCCACGTCACGCACAAACCGCCGATTCCTGTATGGATTCGGCGGTTTCGTTTTTCCTCCAATCGAGCTCGTGAAGCTCAGTACTTCCCCGTAGGTCCCTGCGAGGTTTCCCGTATTCCCAAAAATACGGTTCACGTACAATTCGCCTCGACTTCCTGCCCGTTAAGTTGTGTCAGCACATTCACTTAACCCATTCACATTTCAGAAAGGATCCTTCAATGAAAAGGATCAGAGTACTCATCGCAGACGATCATGTTGATTTTCGACGGGTCGTCCATGAATTCCTGGACAAACTGCCGGAAGTCGCCGTTGTAGGCGAGGCCTGCGACGGCATCGAGGCAGTGCAGAAGGTCGAAGCGCTTGCGCCCGATGTCGTGCTGATGGACATCGCCATGCCGCGATCGTCCGGATTGGAAGCGACCAGGATCATCAAGCAGCGCTGGCCGTCGACGCGTGTCCTCATCGCGACGATGCACGACAATCCGCTGTACCGCATTCAGGCTTTGGAAGCGAAGGCAGACGGATTTGTCGTCAAGACGTCGCTGAAACTCTCGCTCGAACGGGAGCTTCGTGCCCCGGGCACAGAACGAAGCCGAGTAGTTTCATATCCCCCCCAGCCGTGACATCACCTCAACCTACAAGGATTCCAACATGAGCACACTCCGCATTCTCCTCGCCGACGACCATCCCCTCGTCCGGGCCACTCTGGCGGCATATCTGCGTTCGCACGACGGCGTAGAGGTCGTCGCAGAAGTGACGAACGGGTCGGCAGCCGTCGAAGCAACGATGTCGTGCAGACCCGACGTCGTCCTGATGGATCAACGAATGCCCGAACGCAACGGCCTGGACGCAACGGATGCCATCAAAACGGCCATGCCGGACGCCCGGGTGTATGTTATGTCGTTCACGACGGACTTGCACTGCGCCGGCTATGCACGCGCTGTCAGCGTGGATGGATTCATCGACAAGCGCACCTTGAAACAGTCTGTCGAGGCTATGCTTGTGGTCGAACGTTCGCTTGCGAAGAAGGCAGTCGCAGAGACGGAAGCAGCCTGACGGAGCATTCACGCACAATCACGTGCGACTGAAACACTCCATATCGCTGCTTTCGGTCATTGCCGGACTTCTGCTCGTTCTGCCGGCCGTCGCGTTTGCTCAAGTGACGGTGACGGCTGGAAGCGGAGGTACGAATCTCTCTGCCGATAAGGCGCAGAATGCCACAACGCCGGCCTTCACCACGCTCGGGAATATTGTCATTACCGAGACGACAAAAGGCTCATTTTCCGGCTCGGGGACGCTGATCCTTACCGCTCCATCCGGATGGCGGTTCAATTCGCCCGGTTCGGTCACAACGACCGTCACCGGCGGTTCGGGTGGTCAGAATGTCACGGTCACCGGAGTCTCGGTCTCCGCGAGCACTGTTACTGTGACCCTGACGGTCTCCGGCACGACGAAGACCGATATCCTGACGATCATCGGCGTTGCTGTGCAGGCGACGAGCGGGGCAACTCTTCCCGCTACGGGGAATATTCTCAGGACTTCCGCGAACCCGGGAACCGCAACGATCAGCGGCATTATCAACGGCACGACGAACTTCGGCTCGCTTTCCCAGATCGCAGGGGCTGCCAAAGTGCTGGCCGTGGCGACACAGCCTTCGGCAACTGCCACCGCCGGCTCAACATTCGCCCAACAACCCGCAGTAGCGGTCCGCGACCAGTTCGGGAATACCCTGAACGCGGCGAACGGCAATGCCGACAATACTACGGTGGTTACCGCAGCCCGCAATGCCGGGACGGGCACGCTCCAAGGAACGTTGACTGCGACCTCTTCCAACGGGACGGCGACATTCCTGAACCTCTCGCACAATGTCGCTACATCCATTTCCATCGATTTCACCGGGACCGGACTCACATCGGCAACCTCAAACACAATTGTCGTGAGTCCGTCGACAGCAACGAAGCTCGTCTTCGGGCAGCAACCGTCGACCACCACGGCCGGTGTGGCGATTTCACCCGCAATTACAGTACAGATGCAGGACGCCTATTCAAACAACGTTCTCAGTTCAGGGATCTCAGTCTCCATGACGCTTTCCACCGGTACCGGATCGTTGGGCGGTACAACATCCCAGCTGACGAATGCTTCCGGTCTGGCGACCTTCAACGATCTCAGCATCACAACCAGCGGGACAAAGAATTTGACCGCTGCGGCATCCGGTCTCACATCGGCCGTGAGCAACGCATTCGACATTAATCCTTCAACAACAACGCAAGTGTCGTTTGTCCAGGAACCGACGAACGCTCAGGCGGGCGTGACAATCAGCCCGTCGCCGACGGTGCAGTTGAAGGATCAGTACGGAAACAGCGTGCTTACGTCCGGCGTGTCCGTGAGCATTTCGCTCACATCCGGCACAGGAAGCCTCGGTGGGACAACGACCCGACTGACTGACGCCGCCGGTCTTGCCACGTTCACGGACCTGAGCATTGACGCCATGGGTTCGAAGCAGCTGACCGCTGCGAGCAGCGGCCTAACGTCGGACGTAAGCGCTGCATTCTCAGTAACAGCCGCATCAGCGTCGGCACTCGCCATCGTGCAGCAGCCGACAACAACGAATGCGGGCGTTCCGATTAGTCCGTCCGTTACCGTTCAGCTGAAGGATGCCTTCAGTAATAACGTGACGACCTCGGGTGTCTCGATCACGATGTCGCTCACGTCCGGGATCGGCACTCTTGCCGGAACAGTCTCGAGGAACACAAACGCTTCCGGTGTCTCCACATTCGACGACCTCAGCATCAATCTCGCCGGATCGAAGACGCTCACTGCATCGAGTTCCGGCCTCACCTCTGCCGCGACGAATTCCTACACGGTACTACCGCTCGGCGCGTCCAAGCTCGCATTCCTCCAGCAGCCGTCGGCCGCAGCCGCGAACGATACTATCACGCCGCCCGTCACTGTCGAAGTCCGTGACGCCTTTGACAACAGGGTCGACACGGCGGGAATATCGATCGCCCTGACGCTCACCACAGGCTCCGGAACGCTGAGCGGTACGACCGTCAAGGTCACGGCGGATACGGGAGTGGCGACCTTCGATACGCTCATTGTCGATCTCATCGGAGACAAGAGGATCACGGCGAGCGCGAGCGGATTGACGTCCGCGGTCAGCGATACGTTCGTGATCGCCGCTGCCGGAACGGCAACGAAGATCGCGTTTGTCCAACAACCGACGAATGCGGTCGCCGGTCAGACGATCGCACCATCTGTCACGGTCCAGTTGAAGGATGATGCTAACGTAAATGTCGCTTCGTCGGGCGTCTCGATCACCATCTCGCTGAGTTCCGGTTCCGGAGCGCTGAGCGGTACACTCACACGGGTCACCAATGGCGGTGGTTTGGCAACGTTCGACGACCTGAGCATCAATTTGGCTGGTTCGAAACAACTGACCGCGTCGAGCAGCGGGCTCCCGGACACAACGAGCGCGAGCTTCGTTATTACTCCGTCCGTTGCGACGAATCTCGCCTTTGTTCAGCAGCCTTCGGCTGCGGCCGCCGGATCTTCAATCTCACCTTCGGTCACAGTGCAACTGAGGGACGCGTACGGGAACGATGTCGATTCCAGCGGTGTCGCGATCTCGATAGCGCTGACGTCCGGGACAGGAACATTGAGCGGCACAGCGTCGCAATCAACGAACGGCGCAGGTCTGGCGACATTCAATGACCTGAGCATAGACGTCGCCGGATCGAAGGAATTGACCGCGAGTCATGGTTCGCTGACGTCGGCGGTCAGCTCTTCCTTCACGATCAATCCCGGCGCATTTACGAAACTTCAAACCCTCGTCCCGGGAGAAACGGCCTCGCCCGGCGTGGGGAGCGGAAAAACAGGAACACCTTCGACGCGCACTGCAGGTACGTCATTCAACGTGACCGTCAATGCCGTCGATGCGTACTGGAACGTCGTCACGACCGTTACAGACGTCGTGGGCATCACATCAAGCGACGCAAATGCCTCTCTACCGGCAAATGCTGCACTGGTCGCCGGTACGAACACCTATAGCGTGACCCTCAAGACGGCCGGAACGGCGACTGTGACGGCGACCGACATCACCGACGGCGGAAAGACGCCAAGCACCAGTCCGTCGATCACCGTGGTCGCCGGAGCCTTCACAAAGTTGCAGCTTTTGGTTCCGGGCGAGACTGCGGCCCCCGGCACGGTGTCCGGGAAGACCGGAAGTCCGTCAGCACGCACGGCAGGGACCGGATTTAGCGTGACCGTGAATGCGGTCGACGCGAACTGGAACCTGGTCAGTTCGATCGCGGATATCGTCGGCATTTCCTCGAGCGACGCGAATGCGACGCTTCCCGGCAATGCACTGTTGTCGTCAGGGACCCAGACCTTCAGCATAACACTCCGCACGGCGGGTTCGGCGACAGTGACGGCCTCCGATGTAACCGATGGGTCGAAGTCCCTGAATACAAGCCCGACCGTGACCGTCAATGCAGGGGCGTTCTCCAAGCTCCAACTCCTTGTTCCCGGTGAAACTGCAAGTGCCGGTTCAGTTACAGGCAAAACCGGCTCGCCGACCACGCAATTCGTGGGGGGACAATTCTCGGTCACAGCGAACGCCGTTGATGCGAACTGGAATCTCGTCTCATCGACCGACGTCGTCGGCATCACGTCGAGCGACGGCGCAGCAACGCTCCCCGCGAACGCGGCAATGGTCGCCGGGACACAGTCGTTCACCTTCTCATTCGGAACCGCGGGCACACAAACGATCACCGCCTCGGACATCACCAACGGTGTCATCTCGCAGAATACGAGCCCGTCAATTACGGTCAATGCCTCGGGGACCGGCATCGTCACGGCGGCGACGGGCGGTGGAGCGGTCTCTGCCGACAACGTGGGCGGTGCGTACACAAGCCTGACAGGTCCCCTCTACACAGAGACATCGAGCGGAAATGCCGGAACAGGCACGATCATCCTGAACGCTCCTTCCGGGTTTGCATTCGACACGACTACGCCGTTGCCCACGGTGTTGGTCACGAGGACCGGCGGCGTCGGCGCCGATACGCGAAACATTAACAATGTCGCAGGCGGGACCAGTGTTGCGGTGGGTTCGGTGACGTCGACGCAAATAACGTTCACGGTCACTGATGTCAGCAGCAACGGTGTCACGAACTCACTTACATGGCAGAATGTGCGGATACGTCCAACCGCCGGATCGCCGCTCGCCACCGCGAATATCACGAAATCCGGAACGTCAACAATGACCGGCGTTACCGCCGGCACGACAAACTTTGGAACGCTCACGGAGGTTGCGGGGACCGTAACGAAATTGATCATCACGCTCCCCGGGGAGACCTTCACGTCCGGCAGCGGCAATTCCGGCACTCCATCCGTCCAGACCGCAGGAACTAACTTCACAATCGTTAGCATCAGCGCTACCGATCAGTACTCAAATGTCACGACGTCGTACAACGGGGTCAAAACTCTGAGTTACTCCGGCCCCTCGGGAGAAGGGACGTACACGACGTCCGTTTCCTTCACTTCAGGTCAATCGACGACAACGCTCACAACGAACCTGAAGAAGGCCGAGACCACCACGTTGTCGGTCAACGACGGTTCGATCAGCGGTCCGGTGAGTTCCTCACTTACTGTCCAGACCGGATCCTTCTCCAAGCTGCAAATCCTTGTGCCGGGCGAGTCGGCCGCACCCGGGACTTCTTCAGGGAAGACCGGAAGCCCGTCCCCACAGACCGTAGGGTCCTCATTTACCGTCACCATTAATGCCGTCGACGACAATTGGAATTTTGTATCGAGCGGCACCGATGTCGTCGGCATAACGTCCAGTGACGGGGCTGCGACTCTGCCGGCGAATCAGGCTCTGGTCGGCGGTACGAAGACGTCCAGCGTCACGCTGAATACTGCCGGTTCCAAGACCGTCACCGCAAGCGATATCACCCAGCCGTCAAGGACTGCGAACACAAGTCCTGCGATCTCCGTGGCCGCCGGGGCGTTTGTGAAGCTTCAGATCCTGATGCCCGGAGAGACGGCGGACCCGGGTTCGGTAACAGGGAAGACCGGAACTCCGACGGCACGTACGGCAGGTACAGCGTTTACCGTGACCGTCAATGCGGTCGATGCGAACTGGAACGTGATCTCCTCAGTCACAGACATCGTCGGCATTACTTCGAACGACACGTACGCCTCTTTGCCCGCTGATGCGGCATTGGTCAGCGGGACAAAGACGTTCAGTGTAACCCTCACAACAGCAGGTTCTGCAACCGTCACAGTTTCGGACATTTCCGACGGCACAAAGACGCTCAACACAAGTCCTTCAACGACGGTCAATGCCGGCGCATTCACCAAGCTTCAGGTGATCGTTCCCGGTGAATCGACCGTTCCTGGTTCACCGAGCGGAAAGACCGGAACGCCGTCGACACAAATCGCAGGATCCGGTTTCATCATTACCGTACATGCGGTCGATGCCAATTGGAATTCCGTCACAAGCGTGGCAGACGTCGTCGGGATCACATCGAGTGACGGCGCTGCAACATTGCCCGCAAGCGCGGCGCTCGTTGCGGGCAGCCAAACGTTCAATGTGGCGCTCGGAACGGCCGGAAGCGGTACCGTCACTGCATCGGACATCACGGACGGCGGAAAGGCTGCCAATACGAGCTCGTCGATCACGGTCAGTCCGGCAGGGACCGGCACAGTAACGGCCGCGACAGGTGGGACGTCGATATCCGCCGATAATACGGGCGGTTCGTTTACGACGCTCACGGGACCTGTGTATGCGGAGTCCACTCCGGGCAACGCAACGGCCGGAACGGTCATTCTAAAGGCGCCCGCAGGATTCATTTTCGACACAGGCGGGACGGCACCGACTGTCCTTATCACCAGACTTGTAGGGTCTGGACCCGATGCAGACAACATCAACGGCGTTGCCGGCGGAACAAGCCTTGCGATCGATTCGATCAACGATTCGCTCATCACATTCACGATAACGAGCGCTAGTACCAACGGAGCTCAAAACTCTTTGACGTGGCAGAACATCCGTGTTCGTCCCACTCAGGGGACTCCGTTGGTAAGCGATACGATCACCGTGGATACGGCCTCGACCGCCACGATGACCGGCGTTACCGAGGATTCGACGAATTTCGGTCTCCTCACCGAAGTTTCGGGCGCCATGACGCAACTCTTCGTCACGCTCCCGGGGGAGACCTTTGTGGCCGGCTCGGGCAACAGCGGTTCAGCAAGCGCGCAATCGGCCGGTTCGTCTTTTGTCATACCATCTCTCACCGCCGCCGACCAATTCAAGAACATCGTCACAACGTATAGCGGCGCGAAGACCATCAGTTATTCAGGTCCGACGGGAGAAGCTTCGTACACGACCGGTGTCGTGTTCACTTCCGGACAGTCGACGACCTCGCTTGCGACGACGCTGAAGAAGGCGGAAACGACGACCCTCGCTGCAGATGACGGAACAATCAACGGTCCGGCAAGTTCATCCCTGACCGTCAACGCCGGCGCATTCTCCAAACTCCAGCTTCTTGTGCCGGGCGAAACTGCCGCTCCAGGAACGACGACCGGGAAGACCGGATCGCCGTCCTCGCAGGCGGTTGGAGTCGCCTTCAATGTCACGGTGAAAGCGGTCGACGCGAACTGGAATCCCGTGTCGTCCACGGATGCCGTCGCAATCACGTCCAGCGATGGCGGCGCGTCGCTCCCGGCAAACGCCAACCTTGTGGCCGGAGTGCAGACGTTCAGCGTCACTCTGAATACGGCGGGTTCGCAAACCGTAACGGCGACGGATGCGACGGACGGCGGCAAGAGTCCGAATACGAGCCCCTCGATCATAGTCACGCCGGGCGCGTTCACGAAGCTCCAGATCCTCTTGCCGGGTGAAACAGCCGCGCCGGGCACGCCAAGCGGAAAGACCGGGTCCCCGACGGCGCAAACGGCCGGGACCTCCTTCAGCGTCACAGTGAATGCAGTCGACGCGAACTGGAACGTGGTCTCAAGCGTGACGGATGTCGTCGCCATCACGTCAACTGATACCTACGCAACGCTCCCGTCGAATGCCGCCCTCGTCAGCGGAACGAAGACCTTCAGCGTCACGCTGAAGACCGCCGGCACAGCTACCGTGACCGCAACCGATATCACGGACGGCGGCAAAACGCCGAACATAAGTCCGTCGGTGACGGTCAATGCCGGCTCGTTCACAAAGCTTCAGCTTCTCGTTCCTGGAGAGTCGGCCGTTCCCGGCTCCCCCACGGGAAAGACCGGAACGCCGGCATCCACGACCGAAGGCGCATCCTTCAGCGTCACGGTAAAATCAGTGGACGCGAACTGGAATCCGGTGACGTCGACAGACGTCGTGGGGATCACTTCGAGCGATGGAACGGCGACGCTTCCAGCCAATGCAGCGCTTATCGCCGGTGTGCAGACTTTCAATGTAACGCTCAACACGGCGGGTTCGCAGACCGTTACGGCGTCCGATATCACGGACGGCGGGAAGAGCGCGAACACGAGTCCGGCGATAACGGTGAATGCGGCGGGGACGATCCAAAGCGCGACGACGGGCGGATTGTGGAATGCGACAAGCACCTGGGTCGGCGGCTCTGTGCCGACCGCGACGTCAAATGTCGTAATCGCAACGACAGGAGCAAATGCGGTCACGATCAACGCGAATGTCAGCGTCCGGACCCTCGTGATCAACTCCGGCGCGCTCCTTCAAGGGGACGGATCTGCCAGGACCTTCTCCGTTGGGAAGAGCAACTCCCTCAGCCTCACGAACAACGGAACCTTGAACGCGAACGGGACATCGATCATCGTCGCCACGGCGTCGTCGTGGGAGGGATCAGGCACATTCAACCTCTTCAGCATTGACCTCAACGCAAAGACGCTCACCATCGCCTTCGCGGCTCCCGACACCATGTCGCTCTCGGCGGCCGGCACGCCTCTCTTCGGAGGTGGCTCAATCGTTCCGGACGTCAATTGCGCGTTCAACTTCAACGGCACCGCGGCACAGACCATTCCTATCGGGACCTACACGTTTTCGAACGTGTATTCAAGCAACAGTGCGGGCGCAACGCTCGGCGCTGCGATCACAACGGCGAACGTCACGGGCGATCTCCGGGTCCTGAGTGGAACGCTGGGCAATGGCGGATTTGCAGTGGCCGGAAACGCCGGCAAGACATTCGGTGTCGCGAACGGTGCGACGTTCGTCCTGACCGGCACGAGTGCATTCCCGACCGGCTTCACGGCGGATCTCGGATTGACGAGTGTGATCGCGTACGAAGGAACAAATCAGGTCATCATGGCCCAGGATTATGGGTCGCTGGAATTGACAACGGGCGGGACGCGGACATTCGAAGCGGGTACGATCCGTATCTCGGGCGACTTTGTCGTGTCCGGGACGACCGTCGACGTAACGACGAACTCGGTGACGGTCGAATTCAACGGGACATCGGCGCAGTCGATTGCGGGTATTACCTATTACATCGTGGTGTTCTCGAACGCAGGCATCAAGACGCTGTCCGAAACTGCGACGTTCAACAATCTCCTGACCGTGCAGTCCGGCGCGACGTTCCAGGTCGCTGCCACGGGAGTACTGAACATGCTGGGCATCGTCGAGAACGAGGGCACCATCGAAAACAACGGCATAATGCAATTCCCATAGGAGACAACGGCCATGATTATGAATCACATTCACTCATCACTCACCTATCACACAAGGAGCATTGCCATGAAGGCATGCACACTGTTGCATCGTTCGCTTGCGGTCGCCACGACGGCGGCCCTCTTCTTCTCCGTCTCCGGGGCCCAAACCCTGAAGAATAACGGAACATTCACCAACACCGGCACGGCAACGTACAAGGAGATCCAGAACTACAAAACCGGCACCGGCGGCACGATCGTCAACAGCGGTACCCTCAATACTTCTACCGCCGGAGGCGGTTCTGGGAATTTCCTGAACCAGCTTACGGGCGCAAACGGAACCGTGCGCAATTACAGCGGCGCATCGCACGGAACCATTGTCGTGGTGAACAATCTGGACAACAACGCTGCGGGAGCGTCGATCGACAACGATAACAACGGCGTGGGTACGATTCGGGTAGCCGCTGCATTCACAAACGCCGGGACGTTTGATACTGATTCGGGAAAAGTGGAATTCGACGGGTCAGTCGCCCAATCGGTGGTGACGACGACGTATGGAGCCCTCGTGTTGAGCGGTTCGAACACGAAGTCGACAGGCGCGGACATTACGGTCAACGAC
>Ga0156245_1106_pt1 | contig 62120 bp, 63 predicted proteins | sample RifCSPlowO2_12_FD_107892 | JGI IMG/M metagenome (GOLD analysis project Ga0156245, IMG submission 107892) | Ignavibacteria bacterium RIFCSPLOWO2_12_FULL_56_21
GTATGCCTTTCCACCCCATGCAACGCAATCCTGGTAGATCACGCTGCCTGTGCCTTTGGGAAAGATCAACCCGTCGTCGCCGCCGGGTGAGTGGTTTGAGTGCCCGTCATACCGGGCCCATGTGGTGAGGTTATTGATATTCAGGACCTGGTACTGCGGGTCCCCTGTGGTTTTCAGCAGGCTGCGCTTTTGGCCTGCGCGGTCGGCGGGTTCTTTGGCGAGCGCCAACGTCATAAAGATGGCGCCCAGAACCGCTCCCGCAACAGCCCTGAAAATGATCTTCGCTTTCATTGTGTGCAACTCCTTCTCTGGGATTGTCACGTGTCGAAGGTCTCGTGTGTTAGAATGCGGGACTCGCGACATTCTCGCGAGTCCCGCTCACAACTCACAGTTCTACCTTCATGCCGATGCGGATCTCACGGGGCGAACCGTAGATGTCACTGCCACTCTGCTGACCGAGGCCGCCGTCGCCTCCGACAGACATGTAGGCCCACCGGTTGTTGACGTTGATGGCACGATAGAACGCCTGATAATTCGGGATGTTCAAGTATCCGAGCGACAGGTCAGACGTCAGCCAGCCGTCACTTTGCGGAACGCCCGTATTCGGATAGACGTTCAGGACACTCTTCGTGTTGAACAGATTCAGCACGCGAGCGTACAGCTCGAGGTCCACAACGCCAAGGTAGAAGACCTTGCTGATCGTCATATCCACGTTGTACACCCAGGGCGTTTTGGAGCTGTTGATCGGCTCGATCGGGTATCGGGTACGGACGTCCGTCAGAGAACGAACGCCACCCGTCCATGGAGTCGCTTGACCGCCCAACTGCTCGGTCAGCTTCGTGTAGTTGTGGCCGCTGTTGAATGTCAGCAGCGCGTTGATCCCGAAGCCTTCCAATGCACCACCCTCGTCCTTCGCGAGCCGGTAGTCGAGGACTATGGTCCCACGATGGGCTTGGTTGAAGTGCAACGGATACACGAACCGGGGCGCCAAGCTCGTGTTGTCGTCCGTCACTGCGCCTTGCGAAGCCCGCGACGTGGAACCGGTGCCGCGAGCGTCGGACAGCGTGTAGTTCACCTTGGCCGCAAGACGGTTCGTGCGACGGACCTCAAGCGTCAGTTCGACGCCTTTTTGGGTTCCGAAGTCTTCGTTCATATAACCCGTCGAGATCGGAATTCCTGCGGAGTTGAACACGCGCGCGATCTGCAACTGGTCGCGCGTATCCTTATAGAATCCGGTGACGGTCAACGCGAAGTTGTCCGTCAGCGATTGCCGGATACCCATCTCATACTGTGTCAGCCGCTCGGGCTTCATCATAAAGCCGATGGTGTTGCCGCCCAAGTTGTAGCCGACCCGGCCCGCCGGGTCGATGAGGCCGCTCAACGACAGATTGTCCAAATACATCTGATTGAGGGCCGGCATCTGGGCGTACTTGCCATAGAGCGCGTAGAACACGGTGTTGTCCGACACGGGGAAAGAAAAACTCACCCGCGGCAGAAGAAGCGAAAATGGGTCCGTCTCGACCAGTTTCTCTTCCTCCAGGACATTGAGGTCCGAATTGAACGGAGGCGCCTGATAATCATACTGCTGCGTCAGTGGGTTATACGTCGTCGGAATCGCGGTCCCCTTGGGATCGATGAGCTCATAGCGAATGCCCACATTCAGAATCAGGTCCTGATACTCGAACTTGTTCTGCACAAAGGCCGAGGCTAGGAACGGATTGCCCGGTTTTTCCGGGCCATCGTCCACCTCTTCGCCACGGTAATTGTAACCGAGGGACGTAATGCCGCCATTGCGCTTGCTGCGGACGCGTTCCACATAGGCGGGCCCGAACACTCCTACGGAATCAAACGTCCGGTCAAACTTCCCATCCATGTTGGAATCCATGTAGAGCAAATACCCGGTTATCGAGCCGAAATTGTAGTACCGGATCGTCCAGGATTCAATGCTACCGCCCGCTTTCAATTCCCAGTTCGCGTTGATCTGGGAGGTCAAGCTGATGTTGGCCGAAATCGCAGACTGGGTATTTTTGAAGTACCCGTTATTCGGGGCATCCTCATGGGTAAAGAAGAACTGCTGAATCGCGGAATAGGCCTGGGGTGGCGCATAGCGGGCGTCCCATCCCTTATATCCCAACTTTGCATTTGCAACGCTGTCGGGATACTGGAGCCACTCCTTGAAGGTATCGCCTTTGAATTCAGGGTCGAAGGTCTCGGCAAACCGGTTCTGATACGACACACTAGCTTCATAGAATGTGCTGGGGCTCAGGACGTGCGTGAACCGGCCACCAAGAATGTAGCGCGTGGTCTCGTTCATATTGTACCGTCGAGTCACTCGCTTCGATTTGTTCGGCATCGTCACTTCACGCGCCTTCGAGCGGAAGTAATTGGCAAGCCCGCCGGGCCACTTGTTTCCGTCAGGACTGTTTGCGAATTCATACGATCCATTCAGCTTGAACTTGAGCGGATTGAAATCGAACAGTACCGTTCCCTGGACCTGGTTGCTTTGTGACCAGTTGTCGTACAGATAGTTCTTCTTGTATTCCAGGTTTCCGCCGAAGGGGAGCAATTGGCCCGCTACACCTGGGCCGCGCGAACCAAGCGCATCCTGTTTCAAACTGTCGAACCGGAACGGCTCCAGAAACATCGACTGTCGATTGCGCACATAGTTGTGCTGTCCAGCGACGAAGAATCGGATGTCGTTTGTACCTACCGGTCCGCCGGCCGTCACCACGACATTCCGATATCCGCGGGGGGTCGTACTCAGGAACTCTTCACCGGGACCCGCGAAGTCGTCCGTCTGCGCATCGAAGGTGAACTGGTACTTCGATCCGCCGGTCCGCGTTGTAGTTCGAACGAGGCCGGACATCGCCCCGCCGTACTCTGCGGTGAACCCGCCGGACTGGACCTGGATCTCTTCGATCGCTTCCTGGATAACGTTGATGTTGTTGGAGTTGTAGAATGGGTTCGTGGTACCTGAACCGTCGATGGTATAGGCAATTTCACCAGACCGACCACCACGGACATATAGGTTACCGTTGCGCTCAGACACACCGGCCTCGAGCGCCACGATGTTTTGCAGACCGCGCACCGGCAACGATGCCAGGTTCTCCTGTGTGGTCACCCGAATCGTGTTCGTGGTGTTGCGCTGGATCAATGGCCGTTCTGCCACGATCACCACCTCACTCGCCTGCACGGCGGTGCTGGACATCTGAATGTCCTGCGTTGTGGTGATGTTCGACAGAATACGCACGTTTGAAATCGTCACCGGGGCGTACCCGATGTATGTTGACTTGATCGTGTAGATGCCTGGCGGCACGCTGAGGATCACGTACTCGCCGTTGATATCGGACGCAGCACCGAGACTGGTGCCATCAACGAGAACGTTCGCGCCGATCAGCGGCTCGCCCGACTCCTTGTCCTTCACCTTGCCGCGCAGTTTTCCATCCTGAGCGAGCAAGAAGATTGGCATCAGGAGCAAGACACAAAGAGCCAACGCAATCTTGCGAAGCATACAGAACCTCCTTCTAATGGAGATTGACTTGAATGAAGATGGGGTGACTTCGTGCTCCTGCGTGCGGCTCAACATCAGCCGAGACCTGCCGCAGGTGTGGTGAGAAAGGCAGTTTCAAGAGTTCGTTCCTCGCGCTGCTCAACGTGTTCCTGCACGAGGGGCTTCAACATGCCTCCTTTCAATTCGGGTGGAACATCTGTGATTCCGCGCACGTCTTACGCGCGAAATATAGAAGGCGGCGATCTGTTTGTCAAGCTTTATTTGAAGAATTCTTCAAAAAATCGCCGGTGCTGGCATACCCCCCTCTGTATTTCCCCTTACAGCGACACCGCCCGAACCTCGTAGACTCCTTCAATCGCCTCCAGTTTCCCAAGTACGGCGGCGGGTATTGCGCTATCGACGCTTACGATCGTGAGGGCGTTTTTGCCCGGATTGTCCCGTCCCAAGGCTAATCCCCCAATGTTGATGCCGGCCGAGGCCAATTCTGAGCCCACGCGCGCGAGCATTCCCGGCCGGTCAATGTTTCTATAAAATAGTAAATGCCCTTCCGGATTGACTTCCAAATGGTAGTCGTCGCATTGTACAAGACGAAGCAGCGAACTGCCGAATACTGTGCCGGCAAACATTCGCCGTTCCCTGTCAGTTTGTACCGTAAGCGCAAGCAGGTGGGTGTACGCCGCACTCTCTCCGCCCGTCGTCTCCTCTAATTGTACGCCTCTTTCTTTCGCTATCAGCGGAGCATTTACGAGATTCACCGGTTCGGTCAACACATGAGAAAAAATACCCTTGAGCACCGCCGCCCCGACAGCTTCTGAAGATCCCGAAGGGAATGATCCGCTCATAGCCAACGTAATGCGTTTCAGTTTACCAGACATAAGTTGAGCGTGAAGCCTGCCCAGCTTTTCTCCGAGCAACATGAACGGATGCAGGTCGGGACGAAAGGCCGATCTCACGACCTCCGCATTCACGGCTCCCGACAGACCGCGTTCGAGAAGTACGTCGGACAATTGCTCAGCGATCTGGCGGGCGACCTTTTCCTGTGCCTCTTCTGTTGAAGCGCCGAGGTGAGGCGTCGCAACGACATGAGGATGCTTCAGGAGCGGATGATCACCCGGGGGTTCTTTCACAAACACGTCGAGCGCATATCCGCCAACGTGTCCGCTCTCGAGAGACGAAAGGATCGCTTCTTCATCCACGATCCCACCCCGTGCACAATTGATGATCCGCACGCCTTGCTTGCAGAGTGGAAGCGTCTTAGTGCCGAGAAGATTCTTTGTCTCATCATTCAGCGGTGTGTGGACCGTTATGATGTCCGAACGTGCGTAGATGGCCTCGAGCGCGACGAGTTCGATATTCTGTCGTGACGCAACATCGGCTCCGAGGACCGGGTCATAGCCAATCGTCGTCATCCCGAACGACTGACAGCGAACCGCTACCTCACGGCCGATTTTCCCAAGTCCGATGATGCCGACCGTCTTGCCATAAAGTTCCATCCCGGTATATTTCTTCCTGTCCCATTTTCCTTCTTTCAGCGATGCGTTTGCCTGCGGGATATTTCTGGCAAGCGACAGCAGCAACGACATTGTGTGTTCGGCCGTCGAAACGGTGTTGCCTCCGGGCGTGTTCATAACGATCACGCCGCGTCGTGTTGCTGCTTCGACATCGATATTGTCCACGCCGGCCCCTGCCCGGCCAATGGCACGCAGCCGCGTGCCGGCTGCGATGATATCGGCGGTAACCTGGGTTCCGCTGCGCACCACGAGCGCCTCGTAGCCGCCGATGATGAGTTTCAAGTCCGCCGGTTTGATGCCGGGCTTATTGTCAACCTCGAACCCCGCCGAAGTCAAGAGTTCCGTACACACGCTTTCGATCGCGTCGCTGATCAATATCTTCATAGGGCCTATTCGCCTCCTTTACGGTTTCAGGAAGTGCCTCATGACGGCCCCTACTCCTTTTCCCAACGTCACGGGGTACGAGCACTCTGCCAGCGTCCATTCGATCGCTGCCATGATCGTGACCATATCCAAAGCGTCATAGTATCCGAGGTGAGAGATCCGAAAGATTTTCCCCTGGAATTCGTCTTGTCCCCCGGCAATGGTGATACCGTGACGCGCCTTCAGCGTTCCGTTGAATTTCTTCCATTCCACTCCTTCGGGAACCCACACCGGGGTTACGGCAAACGACGGCGTAGAGGAAAAAAGCTTCAACCCGATGGCTTCTATTCCCGCCCGTAAAGCGGTCGCCAACGTCCGATGTCTATCCCAAATGTTCTCGATCCCTTCCGCCCGGATCATCTGGAGCGCAGCGTCCACGCCCACGACAAGAGATACGGCCGGGGTCCAGGGTGTGTCGTTCTCCTTCCAGGACTTAAGCGCCTTCTTCAAGTCAAGATAGAAGCGAGGCATAGTGGAAACCTCCATTGCAGCGACTGCCCTGGGACTCAGTGCAATGAACGCGAGTCCGGGCGGGATCATGAGTCCCTTCTGCGAGCCGGTGACACAGACATCAATACCCCATTCGTCAAATCGCATTTCGTGGGCACCTACAGCGGTGATGCCGTCGACGCACACAAGCGCTTTGGATTCCTCACGGATCACACCTGCGAGCTTCTGCACATCTGTAGCGGCGCCGGTCGAGGTCTCGGAATGCACAAGATACACTGCCTTTGCATCGGGGTGCTGTTTGAGGAGAGCCCGGATATCATCGACGCCGGGAGCAGTTCCCCAGGCTACTTTGTGCTCCACAACTGTGAGCCCAAAAGTCTTTGGCATCTTTACCCAGCGTTCGCCGAATTTCCCCCCATTGACGGAGATGATCTTGTCCCCGGGAGAGAACAAGCTGACGAAGGTCGATTCGACCCCTCCGGTCCCTGAGCATGAGAGTACCATGACCGGCTGCGCCGTCTGGAACAAATACTGGAGATTGGCGTGAACGCGAGTGAGAATTTCGCGGAATTCCGGATTCCGATGATGGATGATTGGCTCCGCCATTCGGAGCATGACGGATTCGGGCACCGGAGTAGGCCCGGGTGTGAAAAGTCTCTTCTTTATCATAGTCGTGGAGAATTGTTCCGTATGGTCAATATAGAAGCGATTGGAGGAGAATCAAATCCAGATGACGAAGAATGTAAGAGCTATTCCCAAAAATGCGGAGAGCCGAGGATTCCTCCTCGGCTCTGTGTACAGCATGACGTTCGTGCCCGTTTTGTCAACGCATTACACTGCTTTCTTTTTCGTCGGGCGACGATCCACAATGTGTTCCTGCACCATCTTGAGAAGGTCAAGACGACCATCAGCTTTCATGATGGAAAAGGGGACGATTCCATGGCAGCACCCCTCATTCAATTGGCTGTGGAAGAGCTCTTTGAAATTCTCGATCGTCTTGCCAAGCTTGCTGAACGGAAGCTTGTCGGCCTTTGTGAGAACCAGGAGATAGGGAACCTCGTAATATTCCAGCCAGTCCATCATCATCAGGTCGAGGGGGGTCGGCTCCTGCCGTGCATCGATCAGCTGCATTGCCAGCCCAATCGGTTCACCCCGCTGGAGGAATTCTTCGATCAGCTTCTTCCACCCCGCCCGCATCTGTTCGGGAACCTTGGCATATCCGTATCCCGGCAGATCGACGAAATAGAATTCGTTGTTGATGATGTAATAATTGATCTCACGCGTCTTGCCCGGTGTTCCGCTGGAACGCGCAAGATTCTTTTTGTTGCAGAGCTTGTTCAGCAGGGACGACTTACCGACGTTTGACCGCCCGATGAAGACGATCTCGCGCAGCTCGTTCTTGGGTAACTGACGGAGGTCGGCCACTCCCTGGAGAAACTCTGCCGACGTGATCTTCAGCATATCCGTACCTCGTCGTGGTGGAACACTCGCAGTGACCGCAACGGCGGTCGGCGCGATGACACTCAAGCGTGAGCGGCTGCTTCCTTTGACGCGTCCTTCGCCGGCGCTGATGCTGTCGCACCGTCCTTGGCCGCGGCCGCCTGCTTGGATTTCTTTGTACGGCTGCCTGCTGCCGCGGCTTTCGCGGCGGGCTTCGACGCGGCTTTTTCGCCCGCGACATTGAAGTCCACGAGCTCGATCACCGCCATTTCTGCACCATCGCCCATGCGCCGACCCAATTTGACCACGCGCGTATATCCGCCCGGTCTGCCGGCCACTTTTGGAGCGATGTCATTGAACAACGTCGTCACGGCATCGCGATCGCGAAGGAAGGCGAAGCACAACCGCCGTGCATGAACGTTTTTCTTTGGTTCAGCACCGGTTTCCAGCGCAACCGCGTTCTTCGCCTTCGTGATGAGGCGTTCGACGACCATCCGCATTTCCTTGGCCTTCGCGGTGGTCGTCGTAATGCGCTTGTGTCGGAAGAGCGCTGCGCTCAGCGCCGACAACGTGGCCTTACGGTGGCTTGCGGTGCGCTTAAGCTTTCGTCCGGATTTCTGGTGACGCATAAGATCTCGTCGTGGGGTAAGAAATTACTCGTTGCCGTCGTTGAGGTACTTATCGACGTCCATGCCAAAGGTCAAGCCGTGCTGTTCGACGATCTCTGAGAGCTCGGCAAGGGATTTGCGGCCGAAGTTGCGGAATTTGAGCAGCTCGGATTCTGTCCGACGAACGAGGTCGGCCAGCGTCTTAATGCTCGCGGACCGCAGACAATTGTGCGAGCGCACGGAGAGTTCCAGCTCATCGACCGACATTTTCAGGATTTTCCGGAGCCGGGTGACCTCGGCCTCTTGTTCGCTCTCAACTTTTTCCTGCTCAGGTTCCTGGCCAAAGTTGATGAACAGGAGGATATGGTCGCGCAGGATCTTTCCCGCATGAGTCACGGCCTCTTCTGCGGTGATCGATCCGTCGGTCTCCACTTCCAGGATCAGTTTTTCAAAATCGGTCTGGCCGCCGACACGCGTGGGTTCGACCGTATACCGGACATTCTTGATCGGCGTGAAGATGGAGTCGATGGCGATCGTTCCGAGCGGTTCGTCGGAGGACTTGTTTTCCTCCGCGGCGACATATCCTTTTCCACGCCCGATCTTCAATTCAAGCTCGAAAGAGGCTTCCTTGCTCAGCTGTGCCAGGTGCAGATCCGGATTGAGCACCTCGATTTCCGGCGTGGCTTTTTGTATGTCCCCGGCCTTCAGTACGCCGGGTCCCTTGACGGGAACGACGATCTTCGTCACCTTCTTGTTCACAGGGCGGATGCGCACCTGTTTCAAGTTGAGAATGAAATCGGATACATCCTCCACCATCCCTTTGATCGTCGCAAACTCATGCTGAATTCCTTCCACCCGGATGGCGGTTATTGCCGTGCCCGGGAGGGAGGACAGGAGAACTCGACGAAGGGAATTACCGATGGTGACTCCGAAGCCCTTTTCCAAAGGCTGCAGGATGAACTTGCCAAACGTCGTGTTGTACGACGCATGGTCGAGTTCGACTTTTTCGGGCATCTGAACGAACATTGTGCTCATAGGCGTAAGTGGGTCCTTCGCATCCCGTCGTGGCGTCTCAGGGTGAACTTCCCGCGGCGTTTCCGACGGGGACTACTTCGAATACAATTCGACAATTAGCTGTTCGTTGGCATTCAGGGGCACTTCTCCCCGCTCGGGAATATTCAAGAACGTTCCCGACAGGTTTGCCTTGTCGAGACTCAACCAGGCAGAGAGCGCGCTGTCTTTCACACGTTTCATGGCGCCGTGGATGATCTCCAGCTTCCTACTCTTGTCCCGGACTTGGATGACATCGCCTGGACGGAGAAGGTATGACGGCACATCGACGATCGCATTATTCACGGTGAAGTGACGATGAAGGACAAGTTGTCGCGCTGATTTCCGCGACGGGGCAAAGCCCAGCCGATAGACGACGTTGTCCAGTCTGCGTTCCAGAAGCTTCACGAGCGCATCACCTGTTCGGCCGGTGTGGCGCAGCGACCGTTCGAAATAATTCCGGAATTGAGCTTCCATGAGACCGTAGATGCGCCGCACCTTCTGCTTCTCTCGAAGCTGAACGCCGTATTCCGAGATCCTTTGGCGGCGATTCTGGCCGTGTTGACCCGGAGGATACGCCCGTTTGTCAACCGGACATTTTTCCGTGTAGCATTTCGTCCCCTTGAGGAACAGTTTTTGCCGTTCTCGACGGCACAACTTACAGCTGGCGTCAATATACCGTGCCATACGTCTCCTGTGGATCCTCCGTTAAACGCGACGCCGCTTTGGCGGGCGGCAGCCGTTGTGCGGGACGGGTGTAATGTCCCGAATCATCGTCACTTCAAGCCCCGCAGTCTGGAGCGAGCGCACTGCCGCTTCGCGTCCGCCGCCGGGTCCTTTGATAAAGACTTCGACCTTTCGCAGGCCGAGCTCGAACGCTTCGCGCGCCGCTGCCTCACCCGCAACCTGCGCGGCGAAGGGAGTGCTTTTGCGCGAACCTTTGAACCCGTTCTTGCCCGAAGTCGACCACGCGATGACGTTCCCGTAGATATCCGTCAGCGTGATGATCGTGTTGTTGAAGGTGGCCTTGATGAACGCCTTTCCACTGGCGTCCACATGAACCTTCTTCTTCTTTTTGGTGACCGGTGCTACGACCTGCTTTGCCACTATGATCTCCTCGCGTTGTCGTCCGTGTGTGGGGACGAATTACTTCTTCTCGATCGCCTTTTTCCTGCCCGCAACCGTCTTCCTCTTTCCTTTCCGCGTTCGAGCATTCGTACGCGTGCGTTGTCCGCGGACGGGTAGACCTTTGCGGTGCCGAAGTCCCCTGTAGCAGCCGATGTCCATGAGCCGCTTGATGTTGAGCTGGACCTCGCTTCTAAGCGCCCCTTCCACCTTAAAGTCGTTCTGGATGACCGACCGAATGGTAGACACTTCGTCGTCTGTGAGATCACCGACCCGTTTGTTCTTGTCAACTTTGGCCTTTGTTAAGATCGCCTGTGCGGTCGTCCGCCCGATCCCATAGATATAGGTCAGACCGATCTCCGCACGCTTGTTCTTAGGAAGGTCGACACCTGCTATTCTTGCCACGTACCGGCTCCTTTGCCTATCCTTGGCGTTGCTTGTGTTTAGGGTTCTTGCAGATCACTCGGACGACGCCTTTCCGCCGGATGATCTTGCAGTTCTCGCACAATTTCTTCACTGACGAACGTACCTTCATTGCGTTGCCCTATTTATAGCGATACGTGATGCGGCCCTTGGTCAGGTCGTACGGAGACATTTCTACGGTCACCCGGTCTCCGACCAGGATCTTAATGTAATGCATCCGCATCTTTCCCGAAATGTGAGCAAGGATCTCAACACTATTGTCAAGCTTCACACGAAACGTCGCATTCGGCAACGTATCCGTAATAACTCCGTCAACTTTGATCGGTCCTTGTTTTGCCACGCGTTTCTGTTGTTCCGGTAGATGCGCTACTGTGTCAGGATCTCGGGCTTGCCGTTGATGATTGCAATCGTATGTTCAAAGTGGGCCGAAGGTCTCCCGTCCCTCGTGACCACTGTCCAGCCGTCTTCCAGGACATTCACTTGCCACCCGCCGGCATTCACCATCGGCTCGATCGCGAGCGTCATGCCCTCGGCAAGCGCTATTCCCGTCCCCGGTTTGCCGAAATTCGGAACGCTCGGCTCTTCATGCAGGTTCTTCCCGACGCCGTGGCCACAGAGGTCGCGCACCACTGAGAATCCGTGCTCTTCAACGTGCACCTGGATCGCATGGGATATGTCGTGGACGCGAGCCCCGACAACCGCCTGCGCAATCCCGAGCTTCAGCGAATCTTCCGTAACTTCCATCAGAAGCCGAAGTTCCGGAGTGATTGTTCCGACTGCGAACGTGTGCGCATGGTCCGCGTACCACCCGCCCTTTTTCACACCGACATCGATCGATACAATCGTTCCGTTTGCAAGCGCCCGACGCGCCGGGATTCCGTGGACCACTTCTTCGTCAACGGATACGCACAAGGAAGCAGGGAACGGATTGTCCCGTCGTCCGTAGCCTTTGAATGCAGGTTCAGCATCGCACGACCTGATGTAATCTTCCGCCATGCGGTCCAACTCTTCAGTCGTGACCCCCGGCCGAACATGCGGTCCCACCAGTCGAAGAACTTCCGCGGCGATGCGCCCGCTTTTCCGCATGCCGTCAATCTCGCGGGCAGTCTTCAACCGCACCATGGCTTACATCCTTGTCAACGACGTCCCCGGAGCTTGCCGCTCTTCATGAACCCGTCGTAGTGCCGCATCAAGAGATGCGACTCCACCTGCTGCAACGTGTCGAGCGCAACTCCCACAACAATGAGAAGGCTCGTGCCTCCAAAGAACGACGCAAAATTCGGCGTAATACCCAACTTAATCAGCCCCGTCGGCAAAATGGCAATGAGCGCCAGGAAGATCGAACCGGGGAGCGTAATTTTTGTGAGAATATTGTCGACGAAATCTGCCGTATGTGAACCCGGCCGGATGCCCGGAATGAATCCACCCTGTCGCTTCATATTGTCGGCCACGTCTTTCGGATTGAAAGCGATGGCCGTATAGAAGTACGTGAAGAACACGATGATGAGACCGTAGAGCAGTGAGTACGTCCATGAGCTGTAACTGAACCATTCGTTATTCAGCATTTGCATGAACTCGTTCTCCGGAAAGAACGAGAACACGATCTGCGGAATGAACATCACTGCCTGGGCAAAGATAATGGGCATGACACCGGCGGTGTTAACGCGCAACGGAATGTATTGCGTAACTCCGCCGTAGACCTTTCGACCGACAACACGCTTTGCATACTGCACCGGGATCCGACGAGTTCCCTGCGTCACGAGAATGACGCCCGCCACAATGACCCCCATGACGGCAAAGATGACAATCTCGACGACGAGATTCCGGCTGCCGGAAAAGACGAGTTGCCATTCGTCCAGAATCGCATGGGGAAACCGTGCAATGATCCCGATGAAGATGATGAGGGAAATACCGTTCCCGATGCCGCGTTCCGTGATCTGCTCGCCGAGCCACATCATGAAGATCGTGCCGGCCGTCAGGATGATCATCGCGCTCAGCGTGAACCAGATGCCCCGAACGTCTGCGGGAACGATCGGACCTTCTGGAGTGTCCGTTGCCAGCAGCTTCACGACCACGCCGCTTGCCTGAAGAAGCGACACCAAGACCGTGCCGTACCGCGTGTATTGCGTGATCTTCTTTCGTCCGTCCTCCCCTTCCCGCTGAAGCTTCTGGAAATAGGGAATGACCGCTCCCAGCAGCTGGATGACGATCGACGCGCTGATATACGGCATGATACCGAGCGCAAAGACCGCCGCATTGCTGAACGCTCCCCCCACAAACAGGTCATAGAGGCCGAAGAGCGTATTTTCCGACGAATTCCGAATTGTATCGGCGAGAAGGCTCGCGTCAACTCCGGGCAGCGTAATATGCGAACCGATTCGAACGACGATGAGGAGCGCCGCGGTAAACAGCAGCCGCTCACGCAACTCCTGAATCTTGAAAATGTTCGTAAAAGTTTCTGTCAGTTTGCTCATGCGGTCGCGGCAGGTGTCGCGGGAGCGAGCAATGTCACGGTGCCGCCAACCGCTTCAATCTTGGTTTGTGCCGCCTTGCTCACGGCATGCGCCGAGATTTGGATCTTCGACGTCAGAGTACCGTCGGCGAGGATCTTCACCTTCTCATCCTTCCGCTTGATCGCTCCCGCTTTGTACAGGACTTCCGGTGTGATCGTCGCACCGTCAATTTTCTTTCGTGTGATCAGGTCCTCGATCTGTCCGACATTTACGATGCGCGATTCATCACGGTCCCTGGATCGAAATCCATGTTTTGGAACGCGGCGCGTCAGGGGCATTTGGCCGCCCTCGAACCAGATCTTGAACTTGTGGCCCGAACGTGCCTTGGCGCCCTTGTGACCCTTGGTCGCCGTGCCGCCGTGACCGGAGCCCTGGCCCCTGCCAATGCGTTTGACTTTTTTTCGTGAATCCCTTGCAGGCCGCAAATTCGAAAGAATATCGCGCGTCATGATTTCACCTCTTCCACGGTCACGAGATGACGGACCGCGTTGATCATGCCCCGTATCTGCGGCGTGTCGGTATGAACGACGGCCGAGCGGGGGCGTCCAAGGCCCAGCGCTTTGATCGTGCGCTTGGCGTTTTCGAGCTCATCGATGACGCTCTTGCGTTGGGTGATCCTGATTTTTCGTACGTCCGCCATATCGCTTCGCTTAATTCTGCTGGAACAATTCTTGAGTGGTCATGCCGCGGCGTCCCGCGATCGTCCGTGCATCCTGCAGGCTCAAAAGAGCTTTCAAAGTAGCCTTCACCACGTTGTGGGGGTTTGCAGAGCCCATCTGTTTGGTCAACACATCCTTGACCCCGGCCGATTCGAGCACTGCCCGAACTCCCCCGCCGGCAATCAGGCCCGTTCCCGGCGACGCCGGTTTCAGAAGCACGCGGCCCGCGCGGAACTTTCCGATCACCTCGTGCGGAATCGTACCATGCACGATCGTAATCTTGTAAACGACCTTCTTGGCGTCGTCCACACCTTTGGCGATCGCGTCTGCAACCTCATTTGCCTTGCCAAGACCGATACCGACGTGACCCTGACCGTCTCCCACAACGACGATGGCATTGAAGCTGAAACGCCGGCCGCCCTTCACAACTTTTGCGACGCGATTGACGTGAACGAGCTTTTCTTTCAGCTCGAGTTCGCCTGCCCTGATCTTGGCCATACGCTGAGTTCCCTGCTTCATAATTTGAGTCCGCCTTCGCGCGCGCCGTCGGCGAGCGCTTTGACGCGACCGTGATACAAATATCCGTTACGGTCGAAGACGACCGTGGTGATGTTCTTTTCAAGAGCCCGTTTGGCGGTCAAAGTGCCGAGCTTCTTATAACGCTCGGTAGGATTCTTGATGGCCAGCAGCTCTTCGCGCAGTTCCTTCGACACCGTCGACGCCTCGACGAGCGTCCGTCCGCTCATATCGTCGATGATCTGCGCATACCCGTGGCGTCCGCTGCGGAAGACCGTCAACCGGGGACGCTGGGCGGTGCCGACGATCCGCTTGCGAATGCGGACCCTTTTCTTGTCGCGTCGAGCTTTGTTGTCGTGTTTGATCATGTGAAGTCTCGATTACTTTGCGGCGGTCGCAGCGGCCTTTCCGGCCTTGCGACGGATGTATTCGCCTTCGTACTTGATACCCTTCCCTTTGTACGGCTCGGGAGGTCTGAACGATCTGATCTTCGCGGCCGTCAATCCGACCAGCTGCTTGTCCGACCCGCTGATTGTGATGTTCGTCTGCGTCGGCGCTTCAAGCTTGATACCTTGAGGCGGACCAAACACGATCGGGTGACTGAACCCGACCTGAAGGTTCAGCTTCTTTCCTTTGATCTCAGCCCTGTACCCGACCCCGACGATCTCGAGCTTCTTTTCATAGCCCTGCGTCACGCCGGTGACCATATTCTGAATGTTGGCGCGCCACAAGCCATGCAACGCCTTGTGGAATTTTTCCTCCGACGCCCGTTTCACATGAACTTCCTGGCCGGCCACTTCGACCGAGATTGCGGGATGAACGCGTGCCTGGAGCTCTCCCTTCGGTCCTTTGACCATGACTTCAGAGTCCTTGACCGCGACGGTCACACCCTTCGGGATAGAAATCGGTTTTCTTCCAATACGAGACACGATATTCTCCTCTTCTTTCGGCTCGGAGTAATTACCAGACGTACGCGAGAACTTCGCCGCCGACGTTTTGCTTCTTTGCTTGGGCACCCGTCATGACCCCTTTCGAGGTCGAAACGATGGATATCCCCATGCCACCGAGCACTCGAGGCATATCGCTCGAACGTTTGTACGATCGGATGCCGGGTTTGCTTATCCGACGAAGTCCATTGATCACGGGGCGGCCGTTCTGATACTTCAGATTGATGCGGATCAGGCCCTGTTTCTTGTCCTCGAGCATCGTGAACGTGCCGATGAATTTCTGTTCGAACAGGATCTGGGCCACCGCCTTCTTCAAGTTCGAGGCAGGAATATCCACCCGACGATGCTTTGCCTTGCTGGCATTGCGGATGCGCGTAAGAAAATCGCCTATGGGATCTGTAGTAGCCATACTGGTTATGCGTTCCTCTGCTGGGAATTACCAGGAAGCCTTGCGCACGCCGGGGATCTTCCCCTCGAGCGCAAGTCTCCGAAAACAGATGCGGCAGATGCCGAACTTTCTGTAGAAGGCACGCGGCCGGCCGCAGATTGCGCACCGGTTGTGCTTCCGAACCTTGTATTTCGGCGTTCGCTTAGACTTGACAACCATTGCCAAACGTGCCACTCGAAGCCCTTTCGATTACGCAGCGTTGCTCTGAACGACATCCTGCCGTTTAACGAACGGCAAGCCGAGCTCTTTCAGGAGTTCGTACGCTTCGACGTCGGTCTTAGCGGTCGTCACGAGCGTGATGTCCATGCCCGTAATGCGGGTCACCTTATCGACGTCTATCTCGGGGAATATGATCTGCTCTTTCACCCCGATCGTATAGTTTCCGTGCCCGTCGAACGACTTGTCGGACACACCCCGGAAATCTCGCACGCGAGGCAACGCGACGCTGATGAAACGATCCAGGAACTCATACATTTTCGCCCTGCGGAGCGTGACACGGCAGCCAATCGCCAGGCCTTCCCGCAACTTGAAGTTAGAGATCGCCTTCTTTGACTTGGTCACAACGACCTTTTGCCCGGTGATCGCTTCAAGCTCGCGCACCGCCGCCTCCAGGAGTTTCGGGTCCTGTGTCGCCTGTCCCACGCCGATATTGACGGCAATTTTCTCCAGACGGGGTACCTGCATGACGCTCTTGTATTTGAACCGCTTCATCAGGGAGGAAACGACGTCCCGACGATAGCGTTCGTGCAGACGCGGAACGACGCCTTTTTCCTGGAGTCCGGCGGCCTGCTTCGGTTCTCCGCCCTTCTGTTTCTTTTCCTTCGGTGCCTTTTGCTCTTTTCCCATACCTGTACCTTAGAACATTTCGCCGGTTTTCCGGCTGACGCGCATCGTTTTCTTTTTGCCGCTCGACGCATCCCGGACGTGCGCATGCCCAACTCTTGTCGGTTCGCCGGATTTCGGGTCGATGACCATCACATTCGAAGCGTGAATGGGCATCTCTTTCTGTACGATCCCCCCCTGCGGATTCTTCTGGGTCGGTCGCGAGTGTCGCTTTCGAATGTTTACGCCTTCGATAATGACGCGGCCGTTTTCGGGGAACACTTTCAGGACCTTCCCCTGCTTCCCCTTCGAGTTGCCCGAGATCACAATAACCTGATCGTTCTTTCGAACATGTACTGTATTGGCCATGGCTCAGAGCACTTCCGGGGCGAGTGATATGATCTTCATGTATTGACGTTCGCGAAGCTCTCGGGCCACCGGTCCGAAGATGCGCGTTCCTCTCGGCTCGCCCTGGGCATTCAGCAGAACGGCGGCATTCTCGTCGAAACGAATGAATGTCCCATCCTTTCGACGGACTTCTTTGGTCGTCCGAACGACTACGGCGCGGGAGACCTCTCCCTTTTTCACCGGTGCGCCGGGAATCGCTGCCTTGACCGCGACCACGATCAAATCGCCGAGGCTCGCATAGCGCTTGTCGTGGCCGCCGAGCACGCGGATGCAGCGGATCTTCTTCGCACCCGAATTATCCGCTACCACAAGATTGGTTTCTTCCTGGATCATTCGTTCACCGTGTCAGAGCTGCCTTACTTTGCTTTTTCGAGGATCTCGACCAAACGCCATCGCTTGCGTTTGCTCAACGGACGGGTTTCCATGATACGCACCAGGTCGCCGATCCCGGCTTCACGTTTTTCATCGTGCGCCATCAAGGTGGTGGTCATCCGGTGATATTTCTTGTAGACCGGGTGTGCCACCTGTCGTTCAATGGCAACGACGATGCTCTTCTGCATTCGATTGCTGATGACCTTCCCGATGCGAATCTTGCGCCGCGCTCGGGGTGCGGCCGCGGGTGTGGTGTCCGTCGTCATATCTGCTTCGTCTTCGCATTCGTGGAAGTTTCGCGTTCGCGCAAAAGGGTCTTCATCCGCGCGATCTCCTTGCGGGAGACCCCGATCGACGAGGGTTTCTCGAGCTGACCCAGAACCTTTTGGAATCGCAGGTTTGCCAGACCTTGCTCTTCTTCTTGGATCCGCTTCATCAACTCGACATCGGACAGCTGACGCAGTTCATGTGCCTTCATCAGGACCTCGATCATCCTTCGTAGTCAACGCGGGATACAAACTTCGTCTTGATCCCGAGCTTGTGTGCAGCCAGTCTCATGGCTTCCGCAGCGACTTGACGCGTGACGCCGCCCAACTCAAACAACACGCGGCCGGGTTTCACGACAGCGACCCAGTACTCCGGAACGCCTTTTCCCGATCCCATGCGCGTTTCCGCAGGCTTCTTCGTAGCAGGTTTGTCCGGAAAGATCCGGATCCAGACTTTGCCTTCGCGCTTCATCATTCGTGTCAGCGCTACGCGCGACGCTTCGATTTGGCGCTGCGTAATCCATCCCGGTTCCATGGCTTTCAAACCGAAATCGCCGAAGGCGACCGATGCACCCCGCGTTGCCTTGCCGCGCCTCCGGCCTCTCTGGGCTTTGCGAAATTTGACCCGCTTTGGCATCAACATGTCTTCACCAACTCCTTATACCTTTTGTTGCAGTCCGCCAAGGATCTCTCCCTTGCAGATCCACACTTTCACGCCGATGGTTCCGTAGATCGTGTACGCCGTCGAATTCGCATAGTCGATGTCCGCACGAAGCGTTTGGAGCGGTATGCGACCGTCTTTGTATTGTTCTGACCGCGCGATCTCAGACCCACCAAGACGCCCGCCGCACATCACTTTGATCCCTTCCGCGCCCATGCGCATCGCAGCCGTGATCGCCTGTTTCATGGCACGTCGGAATGATATGCGGCCCTCGAGCTGGGACGCAATGTTGTCGGCGACCAGGTGCGAGTCGAGTTCCGGCCTTTTGATCTCGTGGATCAGGATCTTCACTTCCTTTGACGTCACTTTCTTGAGCTCTTCTTCAAGCTGGGCGATCTCTTTGCCGCTCTTTCCGATGACGATGCCCGGGCGAGAGGTGTGGATCGTGATCACGGCCCGTTTCGGGGTCCGGTCGATCTGGATCCGCGAGATCCCCGCCTTTTTCAGTCGGTTCTTGATGTAATTCCGGACAACAATGTCTTCCTGAAGCTTGCTCGCCAGGCTTCTGTCGTCATACCAGTTGGCATCCCATTCGCGGGTGATGCCCAGTCGGAAACCGTTCGGATTGGTTTTTTGGCCCAAGAGACCTCCCTTACTTCGACTTTTGCTTTGGGTGCACGGACGATTCCTTCGATTTTACAGCGACCGCCGCTTTTTCTTTCGGAGCGGCTGCTTTCCGCTGCTGCACGGCAATCGACCGTTGTCCAACGATAATCGTTACGTGGTTCGAACGTTTTCGTATGCGGAAAGCGCGACCCATAGGCGCAGGCATGACTCGCTTCATGGAAGCACCGCCATTCACATAGGCCTCTTTGACATACAACGTCGCCGTGTCCACGCGTCCTGCTTCGTCCTTATTCTGGAAATTCGCGATCGCCGACCGCAGCACCTTCACCGCCGTCTTGGCAGCGTGCTTAGGGGCAAAGTGAAGGATCGTCAGTGCATCCTCGACGGCTTTCCCGCGGATGAGGTCAACGACAAGCCTCATCTTCCGGGGCGACGTACTGATATAGCGATTGAGTGCGCGGGCTTCCATGAGTACTCCTCGTCTCTGCGTGCTTATGCGGGCGTGGGCGTTGGCTTTTCGCTCTTGATGCCGGGGTGCGCCCGGAATATCCTCGTCGGTGCGAATTCACCCAGCTTGTGGCCGACCATCGCTTCGTGCACGTACACCGGTATGAATTTGTTGCCGTTGTGTACGGCGAACGTGTGTCCGACAAATTCCGGGATAATCGTACACGAACGAGCCCAGGTCTTAACGACCTTTTTCTGGTTTGCCTTATTCAGGCTTTCGACCTTTTGCGCAAGTTTCTGGTCGACGAATGGACCTTTTTTTATCGATCTGCTCATATGCGATTACTTCCGGCGCTTCACGATGTACTTGTTGGATGGATGCTTTTTCTTGCGGGTCTTCAGACCCTTTGCGTACTGACCCCACGGCGACACGGGGTGCTGATATCCGCCGCCAGATTTCGACCGCCCTTCACCGCCGCCGTTCGGATGATCGACGGGATTCATTGCCATACCGCGCGTTTGCGGACGAATTCCAAGCCATCTCGAACGCCCAGCCTTGCCGACACTGATGTTCTCGTGATCGGCGTTCCCCACGATCCCTACGGTTGCGTAGCAGTCGCCGAATACTTTGCGTGTCTCGCCCGAAGGAAGCCGGAGAGTGACGAACGGATCCTCCTTGGCCATCAACTGCAAAGAATTCCCCGCGCTCCGTCCCATCTGACCGCCTTTTCCCGGTTTCAGCTCGACGTTGTGCACGAATGTGCCGACGGGGACGTTTTTGAGCGGCATCGCATTCCCCGTGACAATCTCTACAGCGTCGCCGGCTTCAATTGTCGAACCGATTTTCAGACCGTCTGCCGCCAGGATGTAACGCTTCTCTCCATCAGGATACGTCACCAACGCAATGCGGCATGACCGGTTGGGATCGTATTCCACGTGCGTAACCTTGCCCGAAATCCCCCGCTTGTCACGCTTGAAATCGATCACGCGATACTGCCGCTTGTGACCCCCGCCGCGGTGCCGTGAAGTGATCCGGCCCGTGTTGTTCCTGCCGCCCGACTTTGTCAGAGGAGAAAGCAACGTTTTTTCCGGCGTGGTTCTCGTGACCTCTTCAAACGTGGAGATCGAGTAGAACCTGGTGGCCGGAGTCATCGGACGCAATTTGCGAATCGCCATGGCAGTCCGCCTTCGTTACGTAGTAGTAGTGAACAAATCGATCTTGTCGCCGTCTTTGAGCGTCACGAGAGCTTTCTTCCACGTCCGTGTGCGGCCGTCAAACCTGCCCCGACGGGTCAGCTGAACTTTGGATTTTCCGTGCACGCGCATTGTCCGGACGGATGTCACTTTGACATTGAACCGTTTTTCCACCGCTTTGCCAATCTCTATCTTGTTTGCCAGCGTGGGGACCTCAAAGGCGTACTGCCGTTGATCCTGCATCGCCGTTATTTTTTCGGTCAAGATTGGCCGAATGATCAAGTCCGCCATAACGTTTCCTCAGTTCTTCAGGGATTGCTGAAGCACGTCCACCGCACTCTTTTGAATCAGCAACACCTGGTTGTTCAGGATGTCGTACGTCGACGCTTTGTCTGCGGCGTTCACCGCCAATGTCGGGATGTTGCGGCCGGACTTGTACAACATGCCGTCCGCGGCCTTCGTCAACAACAGCGTCTTTTTCTTTCCGAGCGACAGCGCTTTGAGTATCTGCACCACCTGACGCGTCTTCGGCGCATCTACCTGGAAATCTTCGACGACCACAATGGCCCCATCTTTGGCCTTGTATGCCAGAGCCGATTTTCTCGCCAGCTTCCGCACCTTAGCAGGCAGCTTGACGACGTAATCATGCGGCTTGGGACCGAAGATCGATCCTCCACCCACCCACAACGGTGAACGCGTGGTTCCGGCGCGGGCTCGACCGGTCTTCTTTTGTTTGAACGGTTTGCGGCCGCCGCCGCTCACTTCGTTCCGGGGCTTTACCTTGTGTGTGCCCTGGCGCTGGTTGGCCATGGTGCTGCGGACCATCATGTAGATGGCGTGATCGTTCGGCACGATCTCAAAGATGGCCGGATCGAGGGTGACCTTCTCGCCGCTCGTCGTGCCGTCCGTCTTATATACGTCTAATTGCATTGCTGCCGCCTTTGTCAGAATCAGTTGGCTTTGACGATCTCAACGTAGCCGTTGATGGCTCCGGGGATCGAGCCTTTGATGATCAGAATGTTGGATTCCGGAATGACCTTGAGCACCTGGAGGTTCTTCACGGTCACGTTGTCGAATCCCATGCGACCCGCCATCCGCATTCCCTTGAAGACGCGCGACGGGAAAGAACTCGATCCAATCGAGCCGGGGGCGCGAACGCGATCGGATTGTCCGTGCGTGGTCATTCCAACGCCGCCGAAATGATGCCGTTTGACTACGCCCTGGAAACCGCGTCCCTTGGAGCGACCCCGGACGTCGACAACGTCTCCCTGGGAGAAGATGTCGACCCGGACTTCAGCCCCGAGTTCGCTCGGCAGACCGTTGGCCGGCCGGAATTCGCGAACAAGGCGAAGCGCCTTCGTTTTGGCATGTCCGAATTGGCCTTTCATCGGTTTTGAAACAAGCCGTTCAGGCTTTTCGTCAAACCCGAGCTGAACGGCGTCATACCCGTCCCGCTCCTTTGTCCTGACCTGGAGAACGTAGCACGGCCCTGCTTCAATGATCGTGCAGGGAATCGCTTCCCCGCTTTCATTGAAGATGCTCGTCATGCCCAGTTTTTTGCCCAGAATGCCGCTCACGGATAGACTCCTTTATTTCCCATCGCAACAAACGTCGACAGGATCCCACACGAATCGATTGCACAATCGGGCTCGTGCCTGCACCCGAAGCACGCCCAGTTCGCAGATCGCGCTAAACCTTGATCTCAACGTCCACGCCGGCCGGAAGCTCGAGCTTCATGAGTGAATCGACCGTCTTGCTCGTGGAGTTGAGAATGTCGATCAGCCTTTTGTGCGACCGGGTCTCAAACTGTTCGCGCGATTTCTTGTCGACATGCGGCGACCTGTTGACCGTATACACGCTCCTTTTTGTCGGCAGCGGGATCGGACCGGAGACGATCGCTCCGGTCGACTTCACGGTCTTGATGATCTTTTCCGCGGACTTGTCGATCAAGTTGTGATCGAACGATTTCAGTTTAATGCGGATCTTCTGACCTGCCACGGTGTACCTCGTTTACGTGCAGAGGTCCCGCCGTCCTGTGCAGGACAACGGGACCCACTGCGATGATTACTTCAGGATCTTCGACACAACGCCTGCACCGACGGTGCGGCCGCCTTCGCGAATGGCGAAGCGCAATCCTTCTTCCATCGCGATAGGTGAAATAAGTTCGACGTTCACCGAGTCCAGGTTGTCTCCCGGCATGACCATTTCCACGCCGGACGGAAGCGTGATCACACCCGTGACGTCGGTCGTGCGGAAATAAAATTGCGGACGATAGCCGGTAAGGAACGGCGTATGCCGGCCTCCTTCGTCTTTCTTCAGCACGTACACCTGTGCCGTGTAATTCGTGTGAGGCGTGATCGATCCCGGCTTGGCAATGACCATGCCGCGCTCGAGTTCGTTCTTTTCAACTCCGCGCAGCAGCAATCCGGCGTTGTCGCCTGCCACGACCTCATCCAATTCTTTCCGGAACATTTCGGCGCCCGTTATGACGGTCTTCTTGTGTGCCCCGAGACCGATCACTTCGACCTCATCGCCGACCTTTGCGCGGCCGCGTTCGCATCGTCCGGTACCGACCGTTCCGCGTCCCGTGATGGAAAAAACATCTTCCACGGGCATTAGGAACGGTTTGTCAACATCGCGTTTTGGAAGGGGTATGTAGGCGTCGACCGCGTCCATCAGTTCGTGGATGCACTTGAACGCCGGGTCGTCCTGCTTGACGTCCGGACGAAGTGCGGCTTCCATTGCCTTCAACGCCGAGCCCCGAATGATCGGAATCTCGTCACCAGGATATTCATACTTCTTCAGGAGGTCGCGCACTTCCAGCTCGACGAGGTCCAGCAGCTCCTTGTCGTCGACGGCGTCTACTTTGTTCATGAAGACGACGATCTTCGGCACGTTCACCTGATGGGCGAGAAGAATGTGCTCGCGCGTCTGGGGCATCGGGCCGTCGGTTGCAGCAACAACGAGAATAGCGCCGTCCATTTGAGCGGCACCAGTGATCATGTTCTTTACGTAATCGGCATGGCCCGGGCAGTCGACGTGCGCATAATGCCGCTTGTCCGTCGAATATTCCACATGCGCCGTGTTGATCGTAATACCGCGCGCCTTTTCTTCCGGAGCGTTGTCGATCGAGTCGAACGTTCGCACCGAAGCGAGGCCCTTCTTGCCCAAAACCATTGTAATCGCCGCCGTCAGCGTTGTCTTGCCGTGGTCGACGTGACCGATCGTGCCGACGTTAACGTGCGGCTTTGTCCGATCGAATTTTTCCTTTGCCATGAGGAATTCTCCTTAAGATGATCCGTTCTGCATAGGGGATGAAACATCAGGCGCCTACGGCTTCCTTGCCCTTCACCTTCTCAATGATCTGTTCCGAAATGCTCTTGGGGACATGCTCGTAATGTGAGAACTGCATCGTATAGAGAGCTCGTCCCTGCGTCATCGACCGCATGGCTGTCGCGTAGCCGAACATCTCGGACAGCGGCACATGGGCCTTGACCACCTGTGCGTCCTTCCGGGGCGTCATGCCTTCAATCTTCCCCCGGCGCGAATTCAAGTCTCCCATGACATCACCGAGATATTCCTCGGGGGTGACGACCTCGACGGCCATGATCGGCTCCAACAGGACCGGACCCGCTTTACGGGCGCCTTCTTTGAATCCTATCGAACCCGCGATCTTGAACGCCATTTCCGACGAGTCTACCGCGTGGAATGACCCGTCAAACAAACGCACTTTTACGTCCTCCATAGGGTACCCCGCAAGGACGCCGTTCCGCATCGCTTCAATAATGCCCTGCTCCGTCGGTTTAATGTACTCGCGTGGGACGACGCCGCCGACAATATCGTTCTCGAAAATGAATCCCTTCCCTTTTTCGTTCGGCTCGATCTCCAGCCACACATGGCCAAATTGTCCCCGGCCCCCCGACTGGCGGATGAATTTACCTTCCGCCTGAACCTTTTTGGTGATCGTTTCCTTGTAAGCGACCTGGGGCTTTCCGACGTTCGCTTCAACCTTGAATTCACGCTTCATCCTGTCGATGATGATCTCCAGGTGAAGCTCGCCCATGCCGCTGATGATTGTTTGACCTGTTTCTTCATTTGAGGAGACCCGAAAGGTCGGGTCTTCTTCCGCGAGGCGCTGCAACGCCTCGCCCATTTTTTCCTGGTCGACCTTCGTCTTGGGTTCGATGGCCACATCGATGACCGGAGCCGGAAATTCCATCCGTTCAAGAATGATCGGGTCCGATTCATCGGTCAGCGTGTCGCCCGTTCGCGTACTTTTCAGACCGATCGCTGCAACGATGTCGCCCGTGTATGCCTCGGTGACTTCTTCCCGATGATTCGCATGCATGCGGAGAATACGCGCGATACGTTCCGTCTTGTCCGAAGTCACATTGTACACGTATGATCCGGAATTCAATTTCCCCGAATACACCCGGAAATACGTGAGCCGCCCGACAAACGGGTCGCTCATGATCTTGAACGCAAGCGCCGTAAATTTCTCGTCGTCGTTCATTCTCCGGGCAACGTCATCGCCTCGACGAGGATGGTGACCATGTACGACGCCCTCATTGATGTCGATCGGCGAAGGCAGAAAATCGACGACCCCGTCGAGCAACATTTGTACGCCCTTGTTCTTGAAGGACGATCCGCAGAGGACTGGGATGATCGAGACTTTCAGCGTTGCGTTGCGAAGAACCTTGCGGACCTCGTCCGGAGAGATCACTTTGCCATCCAGGTACTTGACGAGCAACGAATCATCCTCGCTCGCAACCGCTTCGAGCATCTTGATACGGTATTCATTCGCTTTTGCCTTGAACGACTCGGGGATCTCGATCTCGTCCCACGTCATGCCCTGCGTGTGATCGTGATACATCCGGGCCTTCATGGTGATCAGATCGATGATGCCGGCAAACATGTCCCCCTCGCCCACCGGCAGGTTAACGGGTACAGCATTCGCCCCGAGCCGGGCTTTCATCATCTCAACAACCCCGAGAAAATCGGCGCCGGCGCGGTCCATTTTGTTCACGAACGCGATCCGGGGAACTCCGTACTTATCTGCTTGACGCCACACGGTTTCGGACTGCGGTTCGACACCGCCGACCGAACAGAACAAAGCAACGGCGCCGTCGAGCACACGCAGCGAGCGTTCGACCTCGATGGTGAAATCCACGTGTCCCGGAGTGTCAATGATGTTCAGGCGGTTATCCCGCCAGAAACAGGTCGTCGAAGCGCTCGTGATCGTGATCCCGCGTTCCTTTTCCTGCTCCATCCAGTCCATGGTGGCCGCGCCGTCATGGACCTCACCGAGGCGATGCAACCGCCCCGTATAGAAGAGGATGCGTTCCGTCGTTGTGGTCTTCCCGGCATCGATGTGGGCCATGATGCCGAAATTTCGGGTCTTTTCGAGTGTGTACTCTCTGGGCATACGTTTCCGTTGCAACAGGCGCACATCCATCCCCCCGGGGACGGATGGGTCGCCGCGATCCTCATGACTGTGATGAAATAGACTTCTACGTGTTCCGCTTACCAGCGGAAATGTGCAAAAGCTTTGTTTGCTTCAGCCATGCGGTGCACATCGTCCTTCTTCTTGATGGCTCCGCCTTCCCCCGTCGAAGCAGCGAGGAGTTCGGCTGCAAGCTTCTGCGACATGGACTTCTCCGAGCGTTCTTTGGCGTTGCTGATCAGCCAGCGGATAGCGAGAGCGGTTCGCCGCTCGGGGCGAACTTCTGTTGGGACCTGATAGGTGGCACCACCGACTCTGCGAGCCCGCACCTCGATGAGAGGCGAGGCATTATCCACCGCCTTGCGGAATACGTCGACCGGGTTTTTTTCCGTTTTCGACGCGATCGAGGTGAGTGCCTCGTACATAATCCCGCGTGCGGTATTCTTCTTGCCCTGCTTCAAGAGATTGTTGATGAAGCGAGCGACCAGGAGGTCGTTATATTTCGGGTCCGGTGCGATCCGGCGTCGACTTGATCGTTTCTTTCTCATACCTGATGATTACTGCTTCGGCCTTTTGGCACCGTATTTGGAACGGGCCTGTTTGCGGTCCTGCACTCCCTGCGTGTCGAGGGTGCCGCGAATGATATGGTATCGTACTCCGGGAAGGTCCTTCACACGACCTCCGCGAATGAGCACGATCGAGTGCTCCTGCAGGTTATGGCCTTCGCCCGGGATGTACGCTGTCACCTCAATCCCGTTCGTCAACCGAACTCTCGCCACCTTGCGGAGAGCCGAATTCGGTTTTTTCGGCGTGGTCGTATACACACGCGTGCATACTCCCCGCTTCTGCGGGCTTCTCTGGAGCGCGGGCGATTTCGACTTCCACGTCGTCTTCGACCGGCTGTTTCGGATCAACTGATTTATCGTCGGCAACGAAAGAAACTCCTCGACAACTTCTAGTGAAGTCTTTAAAGGTACAGATTTTTCACGCTATTGTCAACAATTTCCGGCCTCATGCAACTATACGGCGACCTTCGTCTTTTTCCGAACCTTCTTCACCGCTCCCTCTTCTCCTCCAGCAGTCGCATCATCCGATTCGTCTTCAACGGATTCCGGTTCAACGTCCGGAACGACCGACGAAGCAGCCACGATGAAGCTGCGGAGCTTCTTCTGACCGGTGCCGGCGGGGATCAGATGACCCATAATGACATTCTCCTTCAACCCAAGCAGCGGATCTACCTTGCCCTCGATCGCGGCATCCGTCAAAACCTTTGTCGTTTCTTGGAACGACGCTGCCGAGAACCAGCTGTCCGTTGTCAACGAAGCCTGCGTGATGCCCAAGAGTATCGGCTCTGACGTTGCGGCGTCCGCTTCCCGCTGCTCGGCTGTCTTTTTGCTCTTCTTCTTCAGATCGACGTTTACTTCGCGAACCTGCTTCTTCGACACAAGCTGGCCGTTCTTGAACTTCGAGTCGCCTTTACTCTCGATAACGATCTTATCAACGATGCCTTCGTTCTCGTCCTGCAGTCTGGCCTTGTCGATATGGTCGCCTTCCAGGTACTTCGTATCTCCCGGATCGGCGATCCGGACCTTTTGCATCATCTGGCGGACGATTACTTCGATATGCTTGTCGTTGATCTTCACACCCTGCATGCGATACACTTCCTGGATCTCATTCACCAGATATTCCTGCACCGCCGTCGTTCCTTTGATCCGCAGAATATCGTGGGGATCGATCGCGCCAGCCGACAACCGTTCGCCCGCACGAATCACATCGCCATCCTGGGCAAGAAGATGTTTGCCCAGCGGGATCATGTACGTCCGCTTGTCTTTCCCATCATGACTCGTCACGAATACTTCTCGTGAACCTCGTTTCGGCGCACCAATGGTCACAATGCCGTCGATCTCGCTGACGACCGACGGGTCGGAAGGATGCCGAGCCTCGAACAGCTCTGTCACCCTGGGCAACCCGCCCGTAATATCACGTGTCTTTCCGATGTCCCGGGGGATCTTCACGAGCACGGAGCCTGCCTTGATCTGCTCGCCGTCATCGACGGTCAGGTGGGCACGGGTCGGAATGGGATACGACGCCAGCTTCTCTCCCTTGGAACCTTCGACTACTAACGCCGGAATGAGCGTCTTGTCGCGACTGTCGATGACCACCTTTTGAATGTGGCCTGTCTGCTCATCGGGTTCTTCACGGTATGTGAAGTTCTCTTTCAGGTCGATATAGCGGACCGTACCTGCACGCTCAGAAATGATAACGGCGTTGTACGGATCCCATTCGTAGATGAGTTCGCTGCGCGAGATCCTGGCCCCGTCGCGAACCATCAACGTAGCGCCGTACGGCACGTCGTACTTCGTCAGGATCCGATTGTCATTGTCGAGGATGTTGATGATGCCGCTGCGTCCCGTGACCGTGGGTTTGGATTCATCCTCTCCCTTCACCTCGATCGCCTTGATGCCGTCATATTTCACGATCCCGTCGAACTTTGACATGATCTGCGATTGCGACGCAATCAAACTTGCAGTGCCGCCGGTGTGGAATGTGCGGAGTGTCAGCTGCGTACCGGGTTCGCCGATCGACTGGGCCGCAATGACGCCGACCGCAAGTCCCGGCTCCACAAGCTTGCCCGTGGTCAGGTCACGGCCGTAACACTTTGCGCAAACGCCCCGGCGGGAATCGCACGTGAGCACTGAACGGATCAACACAGCTTCGATCGACGTTTCCGAAATCGCCTGCGCCTTGTCTTCATCGATGATCTCTCCCGCTGTTACCAGAACATTGCCGCTGAGCGGGTCCACAACATCCTGAAGCGACGCACGTCCGAGAATTCGTTCGGCCAACGGTTCTTTGATGTCCTCGCCTTCCTTCAGCGCACCGGTAAGAACGCCGCTGATCGTGCCGCAATCCTGTTCGGCAATGATCGCATCCTGTGCAACGTCGATCAGACGTCGCGTCAGGTATCCTGCATCTGCCGTTTTCAGAGCGGTATCGGCGAGACCTTTTCGCGCACCGTGTGTAGAAATGAAGTATTCCTGAACAGACAACCCTTCACGGAAATTCGCGATGATCGGGTTCTCAATGAGTTCGCCCGTCGCACCGGACATCGATTTCTGAGGCTTCGCCATGAGGCCGCGCATGCCGGCGAGCTGGCGAACCTGCTCCTTTGAGCCACGGGCGCCGGAATCGACCATCATATAGAGGGAATTGAACCCCTCACGGTCGTGCTGCAGCGACTCAAACAACTTGTCCGCGATGCGGCTCGTTGCGCGCGTCCAAATGTCGATGACCTTGTTGTATCGTTCACCGTTCGTGATGAAGCCACGATAGTACTGCGATTCCACGGATTCGACGTCCTTTGTAGCCTTTGCAATGATCTCCTGCTTTTCTTTCGGTATGATGACGTCGCCGACGGACACCGATAGTCCGCCCTTCGTCGCATACGTAAATCCGAGCATTTTCAAATTGTCAAGGAAGTGCGCGGTCTCCAGATTGCCGCAACGGCGGAAGACCATGGAGATGATCTGTACAAGTCTCTTCTTGTTCAGCAATTCATTGATGAAGGGAACGTCCTTCGGAACGATCTGATTGAAGAGTACGCGACCGACGGTGGTTTCAACCAGTTCGCCGGAGATCCGGACCTTGATGCGCGCATGAAGAGCGGCAGAACCCTGATCGTAGGCTATGATCGCTTCCTGCGTGCTGGCGAACAGCATCCCTTCTCCTTTTTCTCCGGATCGGGACTTCGTCAGATAGTAACAACCGAGCACCTGGTCCTGCGTCGGAGTAACGATAGGGGCTCCGCTGGCCGGCGACAAGATGTTGTGGCTCGAGAGCATCAGCATCCGAGCCTCGAGCTGGGCCTCGTACGAAAGCGGAACGTGCACCGCCATCTGGTCGCCGTCGAAGTCCGCGTTGAACGCCGTGCACACCATCGGATGAATACGAATGGCCTTGCCTTCAACGAGCACCGGCTGGAATGCTTGAATGCCCAGACGATGCAGCGTCGGCGCGCGGTTCAGCAACACCGGGTGTCCATCAATGATGTGGTCGAGAATATCCCACACCTCGGCCCCCTTCTTGTCGACCATTTTTTTCGCACTCTTTACCGTCTTCACCAACCCTCGCTCAATGAGCTTTCGGATGATGTGCGGTTTAAAGAGCTCGACCGCCATGTCCTTGGGCAATCCGCACTCGTGCAGCTTGAGTTCGGGTCCTACGACGATGACAGAACGACCAGAATAGTCCACACGCTTGCCAAGCAGATTCTGCCGGAACCGTCCCTGCTTTCCCTTGAGCATGTCGGACAAGGACTTCAGCGCGCGATTGTTGTCGCTCCGCACCGCATTAATGCGCCTGGAATTGTCGAACAACGAGTCGACGGCCTCCTGCAGCATGCGCTTTTCATTTCTGAGGATGACCTCGGGCGCTTTGATCTCGATCAGGCGCTTCAACCGGTTGTTCCGAATGATCACACGCCGGTACAGATCGTTGAGGTCAGAAGTGGCGAACCGGCCCCCTTCCAACGGCACAAGCGGACGCAATTCCGGCGGAATGACTGGGATGACGTCCAGCACCATCCACTCCGGCCTGTTCGGCGCGGTCTCTTCGCTCTTGCGGAAAGCCTCGACGACGCGCAACCGCTTCAGCGCATCCGCTTTCTTCTGAACGGAGGTTTCGGTCTTGATCTGCACTCGCAGCTGGGCAGCCAGCTCTTCGATCTTGACGCGGCGGAGCAGATCCTTGACGGCTTCCCCGCCCATCTTGGCGATGAACTTCTTCGGATCGTCGTCTTCAAGTTCGAAATTGCTTTCGGGCAGCGACGCGAGGATCTCCAGGTACTGGTCCTCGGAGATGAGGTCCAACTTTTGCAGGCCGGTCGTGCCCGGATTGACGACAGCGTATGACTCGTAGTAAATGATCTTCTCGAGTTCCTTTGCGCTGACGCCAAGGATCGTTCCGATCTTGCTGGGCATCGAACGGAAATACCAGATGTGAACGACGGGGACGGCCAGGGTGATGTGTCCCATGCGCTCGCGTCGGACGCTTTTTTGCGTCACTTCTACGCCGCATCGGTCGCACACGATGCCCTTGTACCTGATCCGTTTATATTTTCCGCAATGACACTCCCAGTCACGAACGGGGCCGAAGATCTTTTCACAGAACAGTCCGTCCTTTTCGGGACGGAACGAACGGTAATTGATCGTCTCCGGCTTGGTCACTTCACCATGCGAGCGGCCCAGGATCATATCCGGGGACGCAAGGCTGATGGTGATCTTCGAAAAATTCTTGCGAGCTGCAGGATCAGAATGTGAAAACGGCATAGACTGTCTCCGACTGTCTCGTGTCAGGTCCTCACTATAGCGTTGGCTGTGAAAGGTCATTCGATCTTCACTTCAAGACCAAGGCCTTGCAACTCCCGCATGAGAACGTTAAAGGATTCCGGAACATTGGGTTCCGGCAGATTCTCGCCTTTCACGATGGCTTCGTAGATCTTCGCGCGGCCCAGAACGTCGTCCGACTTGGCGGTCAGGATCTCCTGGAGCACATGAGAAGCGCCGTAGCCTTCGAGGGCCCATACTTCCATTTCACCGAACCGCTGGCCGCCGAACTGGGCCTTGCCGCCCAGAGGCTGCTGCGTGATCAGCGAGTATGGTCCAATCGACCGGGCATGGATTTTGTCGTCCACCATGTGTGACAGCTTCATCATATACAAGTAGCCTACCGTGACTTCCTGGTCAAACTTGTCACCTGTTCTTCCATCGATCAGAGCAGATTTCGAATTCGGATTGACTCCCGCCTTGTTCAAGTACTCCTGAACTTCCTCCCACGACGCTCCGTCAAAAATCGGCGATGAGAATGTCACTCCGAGCTGCTCGCCGGCCCAGCCGAGCGCGAGCTCAAAAAGCTGGCCGATGTTCATTCGGGACGGCACTCCCAGAGGGTTGAGGATCAGGTCGACGGGCCTTCCGTTCGGCAGGAAAGGCATGTCTTCCACCGGAACGATGGTCGACACGACCCCCTTGTTTCCGTGACGCCCGGCCATCTTGTCGCCCACCTGCAGCTTGCGTTTCTTCGCGACATAGACCTTTGCCAGCTGAACAATTCCAGGAGCGAGTTCGTCACCCAATTGCACCTTGTTCTTTTCGTGACGGTACAATTCCTCGATCTCGCTCAGTTTCTGCCGGTAATTCTCGTAGATCTTGATTACAACATTCTGCTTGCGCTTGTCGTCGACCCAATCCTGATTGTAATCGAGCTTGTCGACATTCTCCAGGGACTGGAAAGTGTCGGCCTTCAGCGACGTTCCAGCGCGCAAAACGACATTACCGTCGGTATCTCGGATACCCGCGGATTTTTCCTCCGCGAGGAACTGGTCGAGCTTTCGCGCAAGCTTTTCCGTCAATTCCTGGATGTCACGTTTGCGCGACCGTTCAAGCGATTCGAGTCTGCGCTTGTCCTCCTTCTTACTTTCTGTGTCTTTTTTCTTGCGGCTGAAGAGCTTTGTCGAGATCACGATGCCTTTCATTCCCGGGGGCGCCTTCAATGAAGCGTCCTTCACATCGCCGGCCTTTTCACCAAAGATCGCCTTGAGCAGTTTCTCTTCGGGTGTCGGGTCGGTCTCTCCTTTCGGTGTGATCTTACCGATCAGGATATCACCTTCATTCACCTCGGCGCCCATCCGAATGATGCCGTTCTCGTCGAGGTCCTTGGTAGCTTCCTCCGAGACGTTTGGAATCTCGCGCGTGAGCTCTTCCTCGCCGCGCTTGGTATCCCGGACCTGCAGTTCGAACTCTTCGACATGGACCGAAGTAAACACGTCCTCAGCGACAATACGCTCGCTGACGATGATGGCATCTTCGAAATTATAGCCGCGCCAGGGCATGAATGCCACGAGAACATTGCGGCCCAGCGCAAGCTCGCCTTTGTCCGTGGCGCAGCCGTCGACCAGAATGTCTCCCTTTTTGAAGCGTTGCCCTTCGCGGACGACCGGCTTCTGGTTGATCGCCGTGTCCTGATTGGTGCGGAGGAACTTTGTCAATCGGTACTCGACACGGCGTTTGTCGTCGAACGACATGATGGCTTCGACGGAATTCTCGTCGATATCGTATTCCACAACAATGCTGTCCCCGGTCACGGATTCCACGGAGCCATTCCGTTCGGCCACAATGACCGTACGCGAATCGCGCGCGATCTTCTCTTCGAGTCCGGTACCGACGATGGGCGCCTCAGGCCGTAACAATGGAACGGCCTGGCGTTGCATGTTCGAGCCCATAAGCGCGCGGTTGGCGTCGTCATGCTCCAGAAACGGAATGAGCGCCGCTGCGGCGCTGACGATCTGGTTCGGCGCGACATCCATGAACTGAACCTTTTCAGGCTCGACCATCGGATAATCCGACTGGAGCCTGGCTTTCACACGGTCCTCACCGAACCGGCCGCGCTCGTCGATCGGAGCGTTGGCCTGAGCGATGACAACCTCGTCTTCTTTCTCCGCCGTCAGGAACTCGATCTCCTCGGAGACCTTGCCGTTCTTGACGCGGCGATACGGGGTCTCGATGAAACCGAATTCGTTGATCCGTGCGTGAATGCAAAGAGAGGAAATCAGTCCGATGTTCGGACCTTCGGGAGTCTCGATGGGACACAGACGGCCATAATGCGTGTAATGCACGTCGCGGACTTCGAAACCTGCCCGCTCACGCGTCAACCCGCCGGGTCCAAGCGCCGACACGCGTCGCTTGTGCGTCATCTCCGACAATGGGTTCGTTTGATCGAGGAACTGCGAAAGCTGGTTCGTCCCGAAGAATGCGTTAATGACGCTGGTGATAGTCCGCGCATTGACCAGGTCTTGCGGCGTGATCGTCTCCGCGTCCCGCAAATTCATCCGCTCGCGGATCGTGCGGGTCATGCGCGACAGGCCGACATTGAATTGTTGTGCAAGCTGTTCGCCGACCGTGCGCACACGGCGGTTGCCCAGGTGATCGATGTCATCCACCGTCCGCTTGCCTTGCTGCATGTCGATCAGGTACTTGACGATGGCGACGATATCGTCCTTCGTCAGCACAGTCACTGTTTCACCGATGTTGAGGCTGAGCTTCGCGTTCATCCGGTGGCGGCCAACGTCGCCAAGGTCGTAACGTTTCGGGTTGAAGAACAGCCGGTCGATAAGGTTCTTGGCCGTATCGAGGTCCGGCGCCTCGCCGGAACGCAACTGCGAGTAGATCGCCTCGAGCGCATCCTCCTCGGATCGGGAGGCGTCTTTCATCATCGTGTTCGCGATGACGGAAGCTTCCGTGCTCGCATCGGCCTTGAGCAGCCGGATCTTCTTGATGCCCGCCTTCTTGATATGCTTGATGTGCTCGTCTGTGAGCTTGGTGTCCTTGCTGATAAAGATCTCGCCGGTCTTGCGGTCGAAGACATCGGAGCATACCATCCGCTCCAGATAGTCCTTCAGGTCGACCTTTGCGACATCGATCTCTTCGACGAGGTCGAACAGGTCAAGGATCGCATCATCGGACGAGAATCCGAGCGCGCGGAGGAGTGTGGTGACGGGGAATTTTTTCTTGCGGTCGATATACGCGTACATGACGTTGTTGATGTCCGTCGCGAACTCGACCCACGAACCACGGAACGGGATGATCCGGGCGGAATACATCACGGTCCCGTTGGGGTGGATGGATTCACCGAAGAAGACGCCCGGCGACCGATGGAGTTGACTGACGACAACCCGCTCGGCGCCGTTAATGATGAACGTGCCCCGGGCGGTCATCGCCGGCAGATTGCCGAGATAGACTTCCTGTTCGATCGTGTCGGTGAATTCCTTGCCCCCTTCGCGTTTCTGCGAGAGGCGCAGTTTTGCCTTTAACGGCACGGCGTAGGTAAGTCCCCTCTCCTGACATTCCACAACGGAGTACTTCGCTTTTTCCACGTAGTACTCGGAGAACTCCAACAGGAAATTCTCACGGGCGTCGAGGATGGGAAAATTGGTCTCGAACACTTGCTGAAGGCCCATCTTCTTCCGGCGGTGTGCCGGCGTATCGGCCTGCAAGAAAGCATTGAACGAGTCTATCTGCACGTTCAGCAGGTCGGGTGTTTCGATGACAGACGGAATACGTCCGAACGAAATCCGACCGGTGAAACCGTTGGCTTGCTGCTTCAACGTACCTTCTCCTTCAGGTCTCAAGTGACGGAGCGTTCCCCCTGCAGGAACCGCCCCCAGAATATGGGGAAAGCCGATGGTCCGATCCCGTGGTTTTCGGGGGAACCAACGGCCTTACCACGCTCTATAGTAGGGTGAAGCCAACCGCTCCCATGGGAAGGGAACCAGTCGTCAGAAACAGAATCACTTCAGCTCGACCTTTGCGCCGGCTTCTTCAAGTTCCTTTTTCAACTTCTCAGCCTCGTCCTTGTTGATCCCTTCCTTGATGATCTTCGGTGCGCCGTCGACGAGGTCCTTCGCCTCTTTCAGACCCAGTCCGGTCGCCGCGCGGACGACTTTGATCACATTGATCTTCTGCGCACCGCTGTCCTTCAGTTCGACGGCGAACTCCGTCTTCTCTTCTGCCGCGGGCGCGGCCGCAGCTGCGCCGCCCGCCGGTGCGCCCATCATCATCGGGGCCGCAGCGGTGACGCCGAATTTATCCTCGAGCGCCTTTTTCAATTCGACGGCTTCGAGCAACGTGAGCTTTTCGATCTTTTCAACGATCTCTGCAACTGCTGACATGATAGTTCTCCTTGGAATAATTTCTCGTATGAACGAACGGCCCGGTCAGGCGGCCTTCTTTTTATCTGCGATCTGGCCGACAATGCTCACCAGGTCACGGGCGAGGGCGTTGATCGCGCCCACGATACCCGAGGCCGGGGACTGCAGAGTGCCGAGGATACCGGCGATAAGCTCTTTGCGTGACGGAATCTGCGCCAGCGTCGCGATCTTGGAGCCGTCATACACCTGTTTCTCCAGTACCGCCGCCTTGAGCCTGAACTTCCCCGTCTTGTCGAAGAATTTCTTGATGATCTTCGCGGGAGCTGCAACATCATCTCCACAGAACGCAATGCCCGTCGGTCCGACCAGAGTGTCATACACCTTGTCGTATCCGGTCACTCGTTCGAGTGCCTTGCGGATCAGCGTGTTCTTCGCCACGGTATATCCGACGCCGGCCTTCCGGAACTCACGGCGGAGCTCCGATTCTTCAGCGACGGTAACGCCGGAAAAATCGGCGAAGTACAACGCTTGCGCTGCGGATATCCGCTCGGCGACTTCGTCGATGATCGCGTCTTTTTCGCTGCGTTTCATGAATGCCTCAATGATGACGTGCGACCCGATGAGAAGCCCCCTTTATTTTTCCTTCTCCGAGTCGCGACGACATCGTCGGTCCTCAGTCGGAAAACTTCCGGGGCACCGGATCAGGAACTGTGTGAGTGCGTAATTTCTAGTTCAGTGCGAAGCACCCTCGCCCCTATCGATCATCACGCCCGGGCCCATGGTCGTTGAAATGGAAATGCTCTTCACGTATGTGCCCTTCGCTGATGCCGGTTTGAGCCGGACGATGGTTCCGAGGAACGACTGAATATTCTCGACCAATTTCTGCTGTTCGAACGATGCCTTGCCGACCGTGCCGTGCACGATGCCGGCTTTGTCGACACGAAATTCCATCTTGCCGGCTTTGATTTCCCGGACGGCGGTCGATACATCCGGCGTGACTGTTCCGCTTTTCGGGTTCGGCATGAGTCCTCGGGGACCGAGGATCTTCCCAAGTTTCCCGAGATCGCCCATAACATCGGGTGTTGCAATGATCACGTCCACGTCGGCCCACCCTTGTTGAATCTTCTCCAGGTAGTCCTTGTAGCCGACGAAGTCAGCTCCCGCAGACCTTGCTTCATCGTCTTTCGGGGGCTTCGCTATGACCAACACGCGCACTGTCTTTCCGATCCCGTGCGGGAGCGAAACAGTGCCGCGGAGAGCCTGGTCCGCTTTCTTGGGATCAACACCCAAACGGACCGCGATATCGACCGATTCCGCGAATTTGGCCGTCGCCGATCCTTTGACAAGTGCGACCGCCTCAGTGATCGGATATTCTTTCTTGACTTGGACCTTCGCGGAGGCTGCTCTGAATCTTTTGCTTTGTTTCTTCATGGCTCGCTCTTTTTCGGCTTAATCTTCGACCGTGATACCCATGCTGCGCGCCGTTCCCGCCACCATGCGCATGGCAGCCTCGATAGTGTTGGCATTCAGGTCCGGCATCTTTTGCGTTGCAATGTCACGCACCTGTTTGCTCGTGACCTTGCCAACCTTGTTGCGGTTCGGCTCGCCAGATCCCTTTTCGAGCTTCGCGGCTTTCAGCAACAGGGTGGCAGCCGGAGGGGTCTTGGTGATGAACGTGAAAGATTTGTCGCTGAAGACGGTGATGATGACCGGAATGATGAGGCCGGCCTGTTCCTTCGTCCGCGCGTTGAACTGCTTGCAGAACTCCATGATGTTGACGCCCTTCTGACCGAGGGCGGGTCCGACCGGAGGGGCTGGATTCGCCTGGCCTGCGGGGATCTGGAGTTTGATGAATCCGGTAACTTTCTTTGCCATGACTGGTCAACCTTTATTTTTCGAGTTCCACCTGGGAAAAATCGAGCTCTACGGGAGTCTTGCGTCCGAAGATGCTGACCATGACCTTCACTTTCAGCTTCTCCCCGCTCACTTCCTGTACAAACCCATTGAAATTGTTGAACGGTCCTTCCACGACCTTCACGGGATCGCCGACTTTGAACGGCACTACGACAAGCTCTGTTTCTTTGCGCTCTTCCATCTTTCCGATGAGACGCCGCACTTCATCCGGCTGAAGCGGGGCCGGATTATTCTTGTCGGGAATGAAGCCGAGGACCGAAGGAGCCTCGAGGATGACGTGCACCGTCTCCTTGTCGAGGATCGCTTCGACGAGTACATACCCTGGGAAGAAGTTCTTCACCTTATGCTTCTTCCGGCCGTCCTTGACCTCAACGACCTTCTCGGACGGGATCATGACCGCTGAGATCCGTTCCTGAAATCCGAGCCGTGCGATCTCCGATTCCAGGTAGGTCTTCACTTTCGTTTCATGTCCGGAGTATGTCCGGACCACATACCATCGTTTGTTCACGCGGAGCTTTCGTAAGGGTTACAGAATCGCGCTCAGCCCTCTGCTGATGACCCAGTCTACCACCCAGGCGAAGGCCGCGATCACAAGGGATACGACAACGACGATGCGCGTGGAATCGAGGAGTTCTTCGCGCGTCGGCCACGTCACCTTTTCCATTTCTTTGGCGACGTCGTTAAAAAAATTGAGGATCTTCTCTTTCATACGTCCAAGTCAGGAAGTGTACGAACGTCCAGCGCACGTCAGGAGGGACTCGAACCCCCAACCTGTCCCGTTCCGAACTTCGTTCGGAACGAGGATGCTCGTCCCGTCCTTCGGACGGGACGGCACGGTTTTGCCTGCCCGCCTATCGAGCCTACAACTTCTCACGCACGTCAGGAGGGACTCGAACCCCCAACCTGCGGTTTTGGAGACCGCTGCTCTACCAATTGAGCTACTGACGTATTGTTGTTGTGCTGCAGGCGGGGAATCCGCTGCTCCACCCAACGCGTACTCCGGTCATGCTCTGCAGCCGGCCGTCAACGGCCCGCAGCGGCGTTACTTGGTTTCCTTGTGCGGAGTCCGCTTATGACACCAGTGACAATACTTCTTGTACTCCACGCGGCCGGTCTGATTCTTCTTGTTCTTCGTTGCCGAGTAGTTGCGGCGCTTACACGATGTGCACTCGAGTGTGATGATGTCACGCATGTTGGAGCCTTTCGTCCGTATCTGGAGCTTGCGACCGGGATTGAACCGGTGACCTCGTCCTTACCAAGGACGTGCTCTACCAACTGAGCTACGCAAGCGGACCATTGAAAATTGAATATTGTAAATTGGAAATTGTTAATGGCGCTCGCTTGCTGACTTCAACTCAATTTTCAATTTCCAATTTGCATTATACAATTCTTGGAGCGGGAGACGGGACTCGAACCCGCGACCAACAGCTTGGAAGGCTGTGACTCTACCAACTGAGTTACTCCCGCGTGGGCAGGGAAGGATTCGAACCTCCGAAGGCATGAGCCGTCAGATTTACAGTCTGATGCGTTTGACCGCTTCGCTACCTGCCCGAGTGTTTGCACTGACGACAATGCCCACATGCAACATTTGAGCTGGCGGGCGGAATCGAACCGTCGACCTGCTGATTACAAGTCAGCTGCTCTACCAGCTGAGCTACGCCAGCAATCTAAAAGTTTGCGACGACGGCACTGCTCTACCAACTGAGCTACGCCACCATGAAGCTGACATCGTCAGAATCCGCTACATCCCGAAGACTTCTGACGGTCACGTGCGTCACAACAGACGACATCCCCTCATCACAAATTCCCGTACCAATGCCACGGCAAGGGGGACTTTTTTCCGCAAGTGCATCAAGGGGATGAGCCCGGTGTGTTGGAGTCAGACTTTAAATATAGCACATTTTCGTTAAGAGTCAACGTGTTTTCGTGCATTTGCCCCCGTTAAGGCCTTCTAATCCTGTAGTACGTAGCGACCGTGGCGTTAGCCGGATTCAGGCTCCCGGCGATTCCGGCCACCGAATCTGCCTCCTCAGCGAGACCGCTCTTCCACAATACCCATGCGTGTTGGGCATACGACGTTGCACAATAATCCTTGAAATCCAGCAGAAAATCTGTCTCCCGTCCAAGATCCGCAGGCAATTTCGGCGGGAGTCTCTGAACTCTTTGGATGCTCGCAGTGTCCACCCTTAGCAGGAAACCCTCTGGCAGAAGGGAAAATCGGGATTGAAATTCCGCACCTAGTCTGGCATCGACGTATACATCACCAGTCCTGATCGAAGAACGGACGATGGCATCGATAAAAGAGTTCCATCTCGACTGGATGACACCCAGCGAAAATGGGTCTCCTCTCTCGAACTTGTGCAATTCCAGCAAGAACGCATCCTTCGTGCTCAGAACCTCCAAATCCCGCGAAAACATGCGGTCCGATATCTGTCTGACATACCACGAACGGTCCTTCAGTAGGTTGTAGTCGATCATGTGTATATCGGGCCGATATTTCCATACGTGCTGCAAAGATAAAGAAGGAGAATACAGGAAATCCCACTTCGACGTAATGATGGTTGCACCATCCTCCACGGAATCGCACACTGTCCGTGAGAACCATTCAACGACACCCGTGTTTTCCGCCGTCACCTCATCCTTGCTCGCAGAGTACTGAACTCCGACCATACCGAACACACCAGCGAGCAGAACAATCCTGCCGCGTCCATCCAGGAGGTCTGCCGCTTTTCTCGCGCCGATAGCCGCGAAGGAAGCGACGGCCACATACGCCAGAAGAAAATACGGCCCGATCTCGTGGATGTCGTAGTTTACTGCGTATGCTATCGTACCTATCAATGACAGCAGGATGACCCAAAAGATCCTTCGGGACCTCTTCCAGGCGACGCCTGCGCCCGCAATTGCGAAGAGAAGGAACGGCCAAAAGATCTCCCGGGGGAGGTTCGACATGAAGAGACCGAACTGTTTTCGCATGACCTCGGTTCCGGAAAACATCCAGACGCGGTACTGTTTACCTGAAACATGGCGGAACAGGTTTTCCAGCGATGAAGGGTCTCCCCAATTCAATGGCGGCGATGAGTGCGATCTCACATATACGACGAGGTACCAAGAGAGTCCGACGGCGAAGAAGGGGACAAGACGGAGCGCGGTCCGATACAGGGCATTCCTGTCGCGATACGTGCTGAGGTACCCGAAGATAACTGCGGGGGCGAGGAGAAGGGTCGTCATGTGGTTGGAAAAGCCGAACCCCGCAATCAGCGTCATGAGCGCCCACATCCGAAATCCACCGGATGCATCCGAAGCTGAGGAGGAGATCGCATGCGTCAATACGAGCAGGAGAAGGCAGGCAAGGAACAGATGCAGCGCATAGACCTCGAAGGAGATTGCCTGTAACCAGACCGTCGTGCTCACGCCGAGCATGAGCGCAGACAATGCGGCAATGCCGTTGTCGAGGTAGCGGTTCAATGCCCCGGGAGGAGGAGCCGGCCACATCAATCCCAAGAACCGGCGAACCACGACCGAAAATATGCCGCATGCTGAAGCCGTAAGGAATGCGGCAAGCACGTTGAGACGCACGAGAGCCGAGCCCGGCGCCGGAATGGAGAGCGTTGCTCTCGCCAACGTGGTCATCAGCGGATACCCCGTCGGATGTGCGATACCCATTGTATGCGCGACTGCGACGAGTTCACCAGTGTCGGTCCATCCGATCGTCGTCGAGATGGTCGGCAAGTACACCGACAACATGATCAGCGTTACTGCGATGCCCGTCCAGAGATCACGTCGGTTCATGTTCGCGCAGAGAGATGATCGGTTCGACGCATGACTTCGAGGAAGATCGTACGAGTGGACTTCATGGTCGCACGAAGGTGCGCAACAAATCCGCGGCGATCCCATCGTCCCGTCGACAGCGCGAGAACATCCATGACCTTCGAATCGGAGGGGAGGATGGAAGTTGTCGATGTGGAATTGAGTCGCACTACAACTTCAGTATGGCGAAGGAAGTTCAGCGCCTCCTGTAGCCGCTTCAGTTCGCCTGAGCGCAGGTGACGCGACGCAGAGGCGGCTCTCAAAACTTCTCCGGTCGGTCGAGCAGCAGTGATACCCTTCAGCCAGGCCCCCGCCTGTGCAATGAACTCAATGTCGGCTATCCCTCCGGCATTGACTTTGAGGTCCGTCGCTCCCTTTTCTGAACGCTCGTCGGCCATCCGCTTCCGCATTTTCCGAAGATACGATCCGGGTCGCGCTATCACCCGAGTCGGGGCACTTCGAAGAATCCCGGTAACTTTCTTCACAATGTCTCCGTGAGCCAGCAACACCCGGGATCTCTTCAATGCGATCAGCTCCCACAACTCTGCCCGACTGCGGAGGTACTCCCCTAAATAGCCCAATTCAACTGCGAGGGGTGCGTTTCTTCCTTCCGGCCGGAGTCGAAAGTCCGTCCGGTATGCGCCGCCCGATTCCGATAACGCTCGGACCAATGCTCCCGCAAAATGTTCCGCTCGATCGGCGGATGTCCGAGCACCATCATACAACAACACCAGATCCAGGTCCGAACCAACCGACATCTCACGGCTCCCGAATCTTCCCACGGCGAGCAAGGCCAGACCTTCTGCAGCCGTTCTTTCGGATGCGTTCGATCGGATGGAATCTGCGCAGGCGTTAACAATGTCGTCTGCCAGCCGAGACAGCTCCAATCCGAATGACGTTATACCGATTCTTCTTGAAAGGAACCTGACGGCAGAACGGGTCTCATTAAAGAGACGGTAGCGATAGACGTCCTCTTTCAAAAGAAAAGACCATCCGGGTGCTGACGAACCGAGGAGCTGCGTGGCGCTTCCGATGAGCGACTCCCACAACAGGGGCTCCGCAAGGAATCGTTCGGCAAGCACGCTGCTCAGCGTGAGCGTACGAATGAGAACTTCCCTCAAAGCCGGACGCGTAAGGGCTTGCCGCAACGAGGCGGCGTGCGCCGGCGAATCCAAGAGACTCTGCAGCCGGGGCCGGAGGACGACGGGCATCGGCGACCGTTCAATAATTTCATCGACAGAACGAAGCTCTCGATTCCGATCGTAATCTGGAGTGGCAGTTTTCAGGTGACGCGAAGACGGGGTATCTTTTCCTTCCCTTCCACCTGTTATCATGTCGAATTGGTCTTTCACAAATGCCCGATGACCGTCGAGCACCTTTCGAAAGTGAGTTGCCGATGCAAAGCCGAGCTTGCGAGCCAGAAGCGACGTCTCCACTTCTTCTTCCGGAAGGTCGTGCGTCTGGGCTCCGTGGAAAAGCTGCAATCGGTGTTCCACCTTTCGCAAGAACCAGTATGCGTCAATCAGGCGATCGGCCGTCGTTGAGTCGATGATCTTCCGTTCCGCAAGCGCATGCATTGTGCGGACGGTATGCGACGAACGAAGCACGTCATCCTTGCCTCCATACAAGAGCTGAAGGCCTTGTACGAGGAATTCAATGTCCCGAATGCCCCCCGACCCGAGCTTGATGTTCGTTGCACCCGGGTGTTGCCGCTCGATGGATCGCTTCATCTCAGCGATCTCCTCCCAGGGAGGACGAAGTGACGTTCGGGGAAAGACGAACGGGACAAGGTCCTTCATGAACGAAGCGCCCACCCCGCCGTCTCCGGCTATGGGACGCGCCTTGATCAGCATCTGTCGTTCCCACGTTGCGCCGCGGGCTTCATAGTACGATCTGTAGGCCGCAAGGGACATCGCAAGAGGCCCCGATGTTCCGTCCGGTCGAAGTCGCAGGTCGACACGGTACAAATGACCCTCGGGCGTGAATTCGGTCAACGCGGCCAGTGACGACTCGGCCAGGCGCGCGTGGTATTCATGCAATGTGCGCATACGGCCGGCCTCTGCCGCCAGTTCTCCGTCCTTGTCGTAGACGAACACGAGGTCTATGTCGGAGCTGAAGTTCAATTCGTCCCCGCCGAGCTTTCCCAATCCGATGACGGCCAGAGTGGATGGACAATTCCAGCCGAGTCGGCGGTTGAGCTCCTCATGCGCAACGCCGAGGACCGTATCGACGATCGCATCGGCAAGAGCGGAGAGCTCGGCCGTGATCGTTCCTTCGTCGGCTTCCCCCAGGATCTCCCGCGCGCCGATCCTCAACATTTCACGCCTGTGCAATCGTTTCAGTGCGTCGTGCTTGCGTTCACCTCGTTCAAACGGGACGACGGCCGAAGATGCTTCGCGACGAAAGTCGTCGGCTGTCTTAGTCCGACGCATTTCCCCGGATACCGTCAGCCACCTAAGCAGCTCGGGATTGCGGACAAGGATATCTGCCAGGTATTGTGATTGACCGACGAGTTCGAGAAAGACGTCGAGCAGGACCGTGTGCTCCTGGAAGTCGGTGAGGAAGGACGTGGAAAACCCAGATTCCAAAAAACGGACGAGGTTCACTACTGCGCGTTCCGGGTCCGGCAGTTCTCCCGCCTTGAGAATGAGGCGAGAGCGGAATGCATCCGGCCGCACTCCGCTGCGGAGGGCGAGCTCTTCTATCGTACGTATGGCGTGTTCAAATCGTGGAGTCACGGCAATACGTGAAAGATACCGAAAAATGCGCTCCTCTCCCACCGTTGCTTCTCCCGGACCCTTGCTCTATATTGTCGTGTCTCCATTATTGCCCATTCACCACTCCTCTCTTTATTCTCGTCCTCACTATGGTCAAGCTTGTCGCTTTGTATCGCATGCCGGAGGACACGAAGGCATTCGACGATCATTACGAATCGATCCACACACCGCTCGTTAAGAAATGGCCGGGCCTGAAAAGACTTGAGGTCGCAAGGATCACTGGAGCCCCCATCGGCGAGCCAAAACACTATCTGATCGCCGAAATGTATTTTGAGGACCAGGACGCTTTACAGCGCGCGCTGTCGTCTCCTGAAGGCAAAGCGGCCGCCAGAGATGTGATGGATTTTGCGGGAAGTCTTGTGCAGATGTTCTATGCGGAGGTGAAGGAATGACTGATTGTGTATGGCTCAGTTGACGATCTTTCACACGCACTTCTCCATTCGTAATTCGAGTATTCGTTATTCGTAATTCACTGCTGCTTCTTCACGTAAGCCATTCACACCTTCATCGCATATGTCGACCTACTCAGGCCTCCCCCACAAATCCTTTCGTTTCAAATACATTCTCTACGAAAAGAAGCGCTGGACCGCATTTATCACGATCAATCGTCCCGACGTTCACAATTGTCTAAACCTCGAATCGTTGAGGGAGCTCGGTGCGGCATTCGAAGATGCCGCGTGGGACGATGGAGTGGCAGTTGTGGTCCTTACCGGCGCCGGCAACAAGGCCTTCTGCACAGGGGCAGACCTGAAAGAATGGCACCGGGATTTCCTTCCGAATCCGGGCGATTTCCACAAATGGATGGGCGTGTTCATCGAGACGTTCGAACGGCTTCGCAACATCGGTAAACCGACGATTGCGCGACTTAACGGAATGGTTGTCGGAGGAGGGAACGAGCTTCAGATGTCGTGCGATCTCGCGATCGCAGCGGATGATGTCTACATACGGCATGTTGGAACGGAACACGGGAGCGTTCCGGCTGCGGGTGCAACGCAATGGCTGCCGTTGATCGTTGGAGATCGTCGGGCGCGCGAGATCCTGTTCTTCTGCGAAAAGATCACGGCTCGCAAGGCGCTCGAATGGGGTCTTGTCAACGAAGTCGTTCCGAGGGGGGAACTGGACGAAGCAGTCGAACGCATGGTCCACAAGCTTGTCAAGAAACTGCCGGAATGCACGAGGTACACGAAACAGCAGCTCAACTTCTGGAAGGACCTCTCCTGGGCAATGACAATCGGCCACGCACGCGACTGGCTGACCACACATACGGGCTCGGATGAAGTGCGCTTGAGCATCGAGGCATTCATGAACAAGCAGCCCGTGGACTATGAAAGAATTCGCCGCACATCCGGCGGAGTTCGTACCGCACCGGAGACCCAAAAGCAGCGGAAAAAGAAAGATTGAACGATGAACGAAAAACTCATAGTGACTTCCAAAGAGGATGGCTACGCAATCGTCCAATTCAATCGCCCCGACGTACTTAACGCCATTAATATGGAGGCCATGACGGAGCTCGTCGATGCACTCGAAGCGCTCGACAAGGATGACGACGTCCGCTGTATCATCCTCACGGGGAACGAGAAAGCGTTTGCAGCCGGGGCAGACATCAAAGAAATGGCGGACGCATCCGCGATGGAGATGCTCAAACGGGACCAATTCGCGCGCTGGGACCGTATCCGCAAGGTGAAGAAACCAATCGTGGCGGCGGTCAGCGGCTTTGCACTCGGCGGCGGCTGCGAACTGATGATGACGTGCGACATTGTGATCGCATCAGAGACCGCACGAATCGGCCAGCCGGAGATCAATATCGGCGTCATGCCGGGGGCAGGAGGAACACAGCGCCTTACACGCGCCGTCGGCAAGGTAAAGGCGATGGAAATGGTGTTGACAGGTTCGATGATATCCGCCGACGAAGCGCTGCGTTGGGGCCTGGTGAATCGCGTCGTTCCGGTCGAATACGTCCTCGAGGAAGCAAAGAACCTGGCTCGCGAGATCGCTTCAAAGCCCCCAGTGGCCGTTCGCTTGGCCAAAGAAGCGGTCCTGAAGTCCTTTGACACGACCATCGAGGGTGGCCTTGAATTCGAACGAAAGAACTTTTACATGCTCTTTGCAAGCGACGATCAGAAAGAAGGGATGAAGGCGTTCGTGGAGAAACGAAAGGCGACGTGGAAAGGGAAATAGGATGAATCCCAACGTCTTGTCGCCGTTGTCGCTCAGCGGCATCATCACCGCCGCCATCGATCTCATGAAAACGACCTATCTCCGTATTCTCGGAGTGGCCGCCGTCGTTTTCCTCCCGGCCTCGCTGTTATCCATGGTCGGCTTCACGGTTATGTATGGAATGTTGGGAGAGTTTGCGAACGGCGAGGAGCTCCCCTCGTGGGCGAATCTCGCAAGACTTCTTTTCTCGTTTGTGATCATCGCGACTGCGGCTGTCCTGTCGTTACTGAGTTCGAACGCTTCAACGGTCGGCGGGTCGCGGATCATCGCTTCGGAATTCGAAGGGACCCGGTTGTCCGTCGGACATGCGCTTTCGAACGTCTTCCACAAGGACACGCTGAACGGATTTCTCCTTTCATTCGTGCTACTGTTGGCGCTTTTCATGGTCATGGCCCTGTTCTTCGTGCTGATCTTGATCATGGCCGTTGGCGGCCAGGAGAATGGGTTCGCCCTAGTGTTCCTTGTGTTCATCATGTTCGCCCTCCTCCTCCCTTCGATTCTGATGATGGCATTCTATTCCCAGGTCGGCATGATCGTGATCTCCTGGGAACACCTTGGTCCTTTTGCAGCGCTCGGACGGGCGTCGCATCTTATGGGTGGACTGTGGTGGCGCACGCTGGGGGTCTGGTTTTTCATGACGTTCATTGCGTACGTCGTCCAAATGGTGATCTCCATCCCCTTTTTCATCACAACACTTGGACCGCTATACTACAAGATGTTCATGATGATCATGGAACGTGGAGGCGAGCAGTTGGATCCGTCTGACATCAATCGGCTGTTCGCCCAATTCGGTTGGGCGATCGGGCTCATTTCCTATGTTTCATCGGTTGCGTTCTCCGCACTCCAGCCGATCTATTTATCCGTCATCTTTGCCGACCTCCGCGCGCGCAAAGGATCACCAGTGACGGCCTAAAGCGGAATACCCTTCCACACCGTGCTTGAATTCGACCATTGATACGAACATGAAGACATTGGCTCCCGGCATCACTCGAACCCGCACTTTGCTCATATCACTCTTCCTTCTCATTCCTTCATTTTCACTTTCTCAACTCAAGCCCTTCACATTCGCATTTCTCAGCGATACTCATGTTGGCAGTGGTACTGGGGCGGAGGATCTCGCGATCACAGTTGAGGACCTCAATGCGATCGATTCCGTAGCATTTGTCGTGCTTACAGGGGATATCACGGAATTCGGGGCGAACAAGGAGTTCGAAGAGACCAAAATCATTCTCAACAAGTTGAACAAACCGTACTACATCATTCCCGGCAACCACGATACGAAATGGTCGGAGTCGGGATGTTCACATTTTGCGAAAGTGTTCGGGGCGGACCGCTTCGTGTTTCAGCATGGCGGCTACACGTTCTTCGGCTTACATGAAGGCCCGATGATGCGCATGGGAGACGGGCATTTCGCTCCAGAAGATATTCGGTGGGTCGATTCCCTCCTTGCGACTATTCCCGAACAGGCACCGCTGTTCTTCCTCACCCATTATCCGCTCGACTCCGGACTGGACAACTGGTTTGAAATGACGGACCGGCTTCGGAAACGGAACACACAAGCGGTCCTGGTAGGACACGGACATTCCAACAGAAAAATGGAGTTCGAAGGAATTCCGGGGATCATGGGGAGGTCTAACCTGCGGGCACAAGCGAAACAGAATGGCTACAACCTGGTGACGCTGCAAGCCGATTCCGCCTTCTTTCACGTGCGGCACCCGGGGAAAGAAACGAGACCCGCCTGGCATGCGATCGGACTCGGCACGCGAACATATGAGGAATCGGGAACCGCATTCAGTCGTCCGGACTACATCGTCAATTCCCAATACACGTCCGTCACTCCTGTCTGGAAAGTATCGACCGGATATACCATTACCGGCGGGGCGGCAATTGCCGGCGACCGTGTGATCGCTGGAGACAGGAGCGGCGTCGTCCGTGCATTGAACGCAGAGACTGGAAAGGAGCTCTGGAAGTTCAGGTCGGTCAACGCGGTCCTGACGACGCCCGAGGTCTCTGGAAACGCCGTTGTGGCCACCTCAACCGACGGAAATGTGTATGCTCTCGACTTGAAGACCGGCAAAGAGCTGTGGCATCATTCGACTGGATTGCCGAATGTCGCATGCCCGGCTATTCAGGACGAAATTGTGTACGTGGGTGGAAGCGACGGCAAGTTTCGGGCGCTTCGGCTGAAGGACGGCTCGGCGGTTTGGACGTTTGACAGCGTGAAGGCATTCATCGAAACAAAAGCGCTGGTCACAGCGACATCCGTCATCTTTGGCGCTTGGGATTCCTATCTTTATTGCCTGGACAAGGCCAACGGATCACTAATATGGAAATGGAACAACGGCACAAACGGACGGGGGCTTTCCCCCGCCGCCGAATGGCCAGTGGCCGCAAATGGACGGATCTTCGTCGTTGCTCCTGACCGAGCTGCGACCGTACTTGAAGAGAAGGATGGTTCCGTCGTTTGGAGGTCGAAGGCACATCAGGTACGTGAATCGGCCGGCATATCGAAAGACGGGGCCCGTTTCTATGCGAAATGCATGAACGATACGCTCTTCGCCTATGACGCTGCTTCAAATGTCGAGAAACTGGTGTGGGCGACTGACTGCAAATACGGCTACGACATCGATCCATCGATGCCGATGGAGCGAGACGGGAAGGTCTTTTTCGGAACAAAGAACGGTCTCGTGTTTTGCCTCGATGGAAAGACAGGATCGATCGAATGGACGCACAAGATCTCGAATACGATCGTGAACACAGTTGCGCCGATCGATGGCAAATCCGTTGTAGTCACAGATTTTGATGGAAACATCGTACTCCTGAGGAATTCGGACTAGTGAAATCCAGTTAGGCCGCGGAAAATCCACCCCTTCGCTCCCATTTACGAATAGGAGACAGATATGAAACGAGTCACTGGCATCGGCGGTATTTTCTTCAAGGCCAAAGACGCTCCATCACTGCAGGCTTGGTACAAGCGGCACTTGGGAATCGATGTCCAAGTCTGGGGCGGAGCTGCCTTCACTTGGACCGACGCCGAGGGCAAGCCGGTTGCAGGCACAACTGCCTGGCTCATCGATCCGCAGGAAAGTAATCACTTTGCTCCGAGCTCTGCTCCCTTCATGGTCAACTACCGAGTGGAAGACCTCCACGCTTTGGTCAAGGTCTTGAAGGAAGAAGGCTGCAATGTGCTCGAGAAGATTGATGAGTCAGAGTACGGGAAGTTCGCCTGGGTAATGGATCCGGATGGAAACAAGGTGGAACTCTGGGAACCACCAGCCGGGCAATAATGTCGCCACCTTACGAGTATCCACCGCGGCCTAACCCGCTATTCAACCTGACCTGCCTTCGGCAGGCCGGTTAGTAGCAACGTTAGACCGACAAACGATCGTCAGCACCGATATCGACGCCCCGTGTTGCCCATGGGCTATAGATCATCACTTAGTATTTCAGAGAGCAGTGGCGGTATTACGTTGACTAGTTCTCATGATTCCAAGCCTCAAGGTATCGTTGCAAAATTACTGTCGATCCCAATGGGGTTGCTGTTCAAGGGCGTGGCGAAAAAGGCCCTCCTGCAAGACCTCAACGATATTAAGGCCGCGGTTGAACAGAAATGATCGATTGCGGCCTAACAACAGCGTGCTGCGGACGGCGCTCCGCGCCGCCGCTGATGCTGAGCGTTGTCATTGAGCCCCGTATGGCGAATTTGAAGATTTTCCACGATGGGCCACTAAGATGAAAACGAAGAATCACGAAGAAAGATTAGAATTCCATCCCAAATTTCCCTTGGCGTGTTGGCGGTTGAATATTAACAGGCAATAGGTTATCCATGGCTCAGTACGAAACGTTGCTGTATTCGGTATCCGACGGAACAGGCACAATCACCATGAATCGTCCGGACGTCTACAACGCATTGAATGAGGTGATGAAGAAGGAATTGAACGACGTGTTCAAAGAAGCGGAAAGGGATCCGGCAATTCGGTGCATCGTCCTTCGCGGATCCGGTGAAAAAGCTTTCTGCTCGGGCCAGGACCTTAAAGAACACCAGGGAAAGAAACGGTCGTTGAAGGAATCGCTCCTGAAGAGTTACAATCCGCTTATCAAGAAGATGCGATCCATTGAAAAACCGGTCATCGGCATGATCAATGGCGTTGCGGCTGGCGCCGGGTTAAGCATTGCGCTGGCGTGCGATATGCGCACTATGGCCGACACCGCGAAACTCATTGAGGTCTTTGTGCGCATTGCTCTCGTTCCGGACTCCGGCTCGCACTGGTTCCTTCCTCGCCTCGTCGGCATGGCGCGGGCGTTCGAGTATTCCGCGCTCGGCGGAGATATCACAGCCTCCGAGGCCGAACGAGTTGGCCTTGTCAACAAAATTGTCCCTTCGGCACATCTGGAACAGGAAACAATGGAACTGGCGGCGAGACTCGCAAAAGCCCCGACAAAAACCATCGGCCTCATCAAACGCACGTTGAACAGATCTCTTGCCTCTGACCTCGATGCGCTCCTCGAGTACGAAGCGACGATCCAGGAAATCGCTTCGCAATCGGAAGATCATAAGGAAGGCATAGCGGCGTTCCTGGAAAAACGACCGGCTCAGTTCAAAGGCATTTGAACATCTCCGTCCTTCTCCTGACTCCTGACTTCTGAATCCTGACTTCTGCCTACTGCCTACTGTTTTCTATCATCCCACATCTTGCTTCTCCCCCCATCCTTCCGTAGTTTCACCCGTCCCCTCACTTCATTTTCCTTTTTTACATGTTCAAATACGTAGGCGTGATCGGTGCCGGAACCATGGGAGCGGGTATCGCCATGGCGATCGCTACCTGCAAGTCCGACGTCTATCTCTATGACGTCAACGACACCGTCTTGCGCCGGGCGGTTGAACGGATCAAATCCGACCTCAAAAAGGGGGTCCAAAAGGGGAAATTAACGACGGAAGAGTCGCTTTCTATTATAGAGCGCATCCGCCCGAAGACGCATCTCCCCGATCTTAGCCCCTCGGATTTCATAATCGAGGCAGTAGTTGAAGATTTGCGTGTGAAGCGGGACCTGCTCCGCCGCGTCGAAGAGGTCGTCAAACACGGAACGATCATCGCCTCAAATACTTCCTCCCTTCCCATAACTTCCATTGCTGCCGGGGTTAAGCTGCCATCCAAGGTCGTGGGAATGCATTTCTTCAACCCCGCTCACATCATGAAATTGGTGGAAGTCATTCGGGGGGACAGGACGTCGGAGGAAACGATTCATTCGACAATGGCGTTTGCATCATCACTTGGCAAAACTCCTGTTATCGTTAAGGACACGCCTGGTTTCATTGTGAACCGTGTGGCGCGCCCCTTTTACGGTGAAGCCCTTAGGATAGCCGGTGAAAACATCGCAACCTATGCGCAAATCGACCGGATTTGCAGGTCCGTCGCCGGTTTCGCAATGGGCCCGTTCGAGTTGATGGACCTTATCGGGATTGACGTTAATCTTTCGGTCACACAGTCGATGTACGATCAGTTTTCCGGCGAACCGAGATATCGTCCTCATCCTATCCAGAAGAGAATGGTGGAGGCTGGAAAATTGGGACGAAAAACGAATGAAGGCTTCTACACGTACGACGAATTCAAGAAAACGAAAGTCGAAGGAAGTGGGAACTAAGAAGAGAACACCGGCGCTCGTCCGCACACCGACATCAGGAAGAGATCTCGCGCTGCCAAAGTCGGAACCGCTACCTTCTTCCGGAAGACCGGTTGCAGTCATTTCCGGTGAACGCGGGACGGCGCTTGAGTATGCTTCCATCTGCGTCACCGGGGGCTATGACGTTGCACTGTGGAGCGTTCATCCGCCTGTCGAAAAAAAAGACCTGCCCGAGAGAATCACAGCTTCCACGATCCCCCCGAGGTCGGCATCAGTCGCCCTTGAACTGACCAACGTGGACCAAGGGGGCAAGCGCAAGAACATTGAGCACCTCGACCGGGCACTGGCGCCGGACATCGCCATCCTCTCCTCCTCGCTGACGGTATCTGCATCGGAGCAGGCGTCTTGGATCACCGGCCGGCACAGGCTCGTCGGTTTTGCGGGTTTGCCCACGTTCGGGAATGCACAAGTTGTTGAGGTTGCACCGACCGTCCACACACCACGTCAGACCATGCAGGTTGCCCGAGTGTTTTTCCGTTCGCTTGGCAAAGACGTCGAACTTGTGCAGGACCGCGTGGGGCTTGTTTCCGCCCGCATTATTTGTCAGCTTATCAACGAAGCGGCTTTCGCATTGCAGGACGACATCGCACTCCCCGAAGATATTGACACGGCGATGAAACTTGGTGTATCTTACCCGCACGGTCCGCTGGAATGGGCCGACCGTATTGGCGTCGACAACGTCGTGGCAGTGCTCTCGGCGCTTCAACGGGAGTATCAGGAGGAACGGTATCGCGTCGCCCCGTTGCTCCGGAATCTTGCGCTGGGTGGTACGTGGTGGCGCAGGTCGGCAGTGGAATCAAGCACGGAAGGTCAATCATGAAACATGCTACGGCAATCGCGGCATCCCTCCTTCTTCCAGTCCTGGCTGCTGCACAGCCGAAGATCTCGGTGGACAAGAGTGAGATCGACCTTGGCGTCATCTACCGCGGCGCGACCAAGAACGCTTCGTTTACGATAAAGAACATCGGCAACGAGCCCCTCAAGATCCTGCAGGTCCAGCCCTCCTGCGGCTGCACGGCGGTAAAGAAACCGAAAGACGTGCTGGCACCCGGTGAATCAGACATGGTCGAGGTCGAATTCAGCTCTGCGTCATTCCGCGGTCGTGTGGACACAAAGCGTGTCGACATACTCACGAACGATCCTGTTGCAGAATATTTCGCTGTAAAGCTGCTCGCTGAAGTTCGCGAGGAGCTCGTGCCGATGAACGGTACAAGCTTGGTCTGGTTTGGAACGGTCACAGTCGGTTCTCAGGCCGAACAGAAGATCACCTTTACGAATTCCACGAACAAACCGATCACGATCCGCAATTCCGTCCCCTCCTCTCCGCGCCTCAAAGTTTTCACGGACAAGAAACGGCTCGCGCCAAACGACTCTGTCGAGGTGGTCGTCACTGTTCGAGCGGACAAAGAAGGCTACACCACGGATCACATCGATCTTCAGACTGACAGCAAGAACCAGCCAAAAGTGACGATTAACGTTTCTTTTATCGGCACGAAAGGTTCCTGAACCTTTCTCCGGGCCTGCGCACATGATCTCTGCCTCCGGAACGCCGGAAGTATTTCGTTCAGCCGCGCGCGAAGCAGTCTTTCTTCTCGTTATTTCCCTCCTCCTCGGATTGTCGTACAACGGCATTACGGGGAAAGGCATCTTTGGCCCTCAGCATCGGGCAAGACCCGCCTCCACTTCGAACGTTCAGGCCCCCGAGATCATTCCGCTGGAGCGAGCACAAACGCTGTTCGCGTCGGGCGCCGTCTTCATAGATTCACGGCACGCATACGATTTCGAACTCGGTCATATCACAGGGGCCTTCAGCATCCCTTTGAAATCCGCCGACGAAGACATCGCCGCCTTGACCGTTCCGCGTGATCGGACGCTCGTCGTCTATTGCGACGGAGCGGACTGCAATTCCAGCCTGGAAATCGGCTCGAAGCTTTCGCTTGCCGGCTTCACAAGCGTCAAGATCTTCTTCAGCGGCTGGCAGGCATGGAAGCAGGCCGGCCTTGAAACAGAAGGGGGTCGGAAGTGAAAACACTGCTGACACATCCCTGGCTGAATCTCCTCACGCGTACTGTGGTCGGCAGCATTTTCATCTTCTCGAGTGTCGAGAAGACCGCAGATCCCGGTGCGTTCGCCGTTCTCTTGGACAATTACAGGCTCCTGCCATATGACTTCTCGCTCGCTGTGGCGACGGTGCTGCCGTGGGTCGAACTTGTTTGCGGTGTGGCAGTGCTCGCGGGGATCGCACATCGTGGAGCGTCGCTCATCCTTGGAGTGTTGACAATAGGGTTCACCGTTGCCGTCGTCTCCGGCCTGCTTCGCGGCCTCGACATATCGTGCGGTTGCTACACACTCGACCCGGAGGTGGGCAAGATCGGATGGTCCAAGGTCGTGGAGAACACGGGGCTCATTCTTTTGTTCGTTTTTCTGGTATATTCCACGGGCACACGGTGGACATTCGACCGAATGCTCGATCGCTCCACTGTTCCGGAAGAACACATATCCTGATCCGTTGTCCGGACTCTTCGTTCGTTTTCCTCCCTGCGGACTTTATTCCATTCCATTGTACATTCCGGTAGATTTTAGGAAAATCAACCATTACGTACCTGTTAACTTTCCATGACCTCCCGTCAACCTTCCGAAGCATACATCATTGATGCTGTTCGCACACCAGTGGGAAAATACGGCGGAGCCCTGAAGGACATACGTCCGGATGATCTTTCTGCTTTGGTGTTGCGTACCATTGCAACGCGCACGAAGATTGACCCGGCTGTTATCGACGACGTCTTGTGGGGTTGCGCAAATCAAGCCGGCGAGGATAATCGCAATATTGGCAGAATGGCAGTACTCCTGGCAGGATTTCCTCACAGCGTTCCGGCCGCAACGATCAACCGATTGTGCGGCTCCAGTCTTGAGGCCATCAACCAGGCAGCAAGAGCCATTTGGTCCGGAGATTCCTCGGTGATCATCGCCGGCGGCGTGGAGTCAATGAGCAGGGCTCCCTATGCCATTCCAAAGAACGTGTCAGGCCAGACGCTCTTTGGCAATCTCACGGCCTATGATACCGCACTCGGATGGCGTTTCCCAAACCCGAGAATGGAAAAACTCATTCCGCTTGAGTCCATGGGCGAGACTGCAGAAAATATCTTCGAACGCTGGAACATCGGTCGAGAGGACCAGGACCGCTTCGCGTTGAGAAGTCATGAACGGGCAGTTGAAGCGACGATTGAGGGCAGATTCGTTGAGGAAATCGTCGACGTGGAGGTTCCACAGCGCAGCGGCGATCCGGTCGTGGTTGCCGAGGATGAGGGCCCGCGTGCCGACACCTCGATGGAAAAGCTGGGAAAACTCTCTCCCGCATTTCGGAAGAACGGCACAGTGACAGCAGGGAATTCGTCATCACTGAACGACGGCGCGGCTGGCATCTTAGTTGTTGGTGAGAAGAGAATGAAGGAACTGGGCCTTACGCCGATGGCCCGTATCGTCGCAACAGGAGTCAGCGGCGTCGACCCCCGCATCATGGGCGTCGCTCCGGTCTCTGCAACTCAGTCGGCACTTGTGAAGGCGCACCTGACCGTGAAAAACCTAGACCTCGTGGAGCTCAACGAGGCATTCGCAGTCCAATCGCTTGCAGTCATCAAAGAGCTTGGGTTGGACCCGGAGATTACAAACGTGAACGGCGGAGCGATCGCTCTTGGTCATCCGCTCGGCTGTAGCGGGGCACGGATCATGACCACCCTGGTTCACGAGTTGCGAAGACGACATGCCAAGCATGGGCTTGCTACCATGTGCATAGGGGTCGGCCAGGGAATTTCGACAATCATTGAGAGAGCGTAATAGAGAGTGAAATGGTTAATTGCCGTACGAGGAGCATGTGTTGGTTGAATGGTGAATCGATCTGCTTCGCTTTAATTGTGGCCTGTTTAGTGTCCCAGTATTCCGTCTTTTCTCTCAGTTTCGCCTTTCGATTGACGACCCGCCTGACTTCGGAGGACTCAACTGGCGGGCAGGTTCACGATTCTCAATTCACCACCTAAGATCATTCTTTGATATTCTTTGCTTTGACAACGGAGGTAGCATATGAAAGAGCGGCGTGAGTACTACAAGAACCTGAAGCCGGAAAGTCTGATGATGAGCTTCGGGTATAAACCGGAGTGGTCGGAAGGTTCGGTCAAGTCACCTATTTTCCAGACCTCTACCTTCGCATTCACATCTGCGGAAGAAGGAAAGGCACACTTTGAGCTGGCGTATGGCAAGCGGGAACTTGGTCCGTCCGAGGAACCCGGACTTGTGTACACCCGCATTAACAATCCGGACCTGGAGATCCTTGAAGACCGGTTGTGTCTGTGGGACGGCGCCGAGGCATGTGCGGTGTTCGCAAGCGGAATGGCAGCCATTGCGACGACGCTCATGGAATTTCTTGAACCCGGTGATCTCGTGCTCTTCAGTGAGCCTCTCTATGGCGGTACCGACCATGTGCTCCGCCATTTTCTGCCAAAAATGGGAGTCACCGCCGTCAGTTTTATGCCCGGACACACGACCGAGGATATTCGCCGCATTCTGCGGAAAAGCGGGAAAGAAAAGGAACTGGCAATGATCTACATCGAGAGTCCAGCCAATCCTACGAACGACCTCATTGACATCGGCATGTGCGTCAAGCTTGCCCGCGAATTCTCGAGGCCCGATCGGCACGTACTGACCGCCATGGACAATACGTTCCTCGGTCCCGTGTTCTCCCATCCTTTGCAGTTCGGAATCGACCTGGTCCTGTATTCTGCGACGAAATACATCGGCGGCCACAGCGACGTCATCGCCGGCGCCTGTCTCGGGTCGACCGCGCTCATCTCACGGGTCCGCAAACTGCGTTCATTCCTGGGTACGATGGCCGGCGCGCACACCGGTTGGCTCCTTATGCGGTCACTCGAAACCCTGAAACCACGCATGACGTTGCAGAACGAGAACGCACAGAAGATCGCCGCATGGCTGTCGGGGCACCCCAAGGTCGCCAAGGTGTACTACCCTGGTCTCTTGAAAGAGAGTGACCCCCAGTATCGGATCTTCAAGGAGCAATGTCTCGCCCCCGGCGCGATGATCAGCTTCGACGTCTTCGGTGGCGAGCGGGAAGCCTTCCGGTTGCTCAATTCCCTGAAGATGATAAAGCTCGCGGTGAGCCTGGGAAGCACCGAGTCTCTTGCAGAACATCCATATTCCATGACCCACTGCGGTGTGGACGACGCCGTAAAGAAAGAGATCGGCATTACCGATAAGATGATCCGGCTTTCCGTCGGGATCGAGGCGGCTGAAGACATCATTTGGGACCTTGAGCAGGCGCTGGCACGGGTAGAAACCCCCGGAAGCACTACGATTTCCCGTGCAGAAACCGAGCCGCTGACAGCCTGAACATGAATCACTTATCATAGGGATAGCCTGGAAAGCTCTTTTATGAAGAGTCCCCACGAAGGACACGAAGACAGCAATTCGGATTGAATTCACTTTCCGTGTCCTTTCGTGGACCGTATTTCCAAAGGACTACCCCTCAGTCCGCGATTTGATACGTCCCTTCCTTCTGCTTATCTTCTCCGCACTGCATTCCTCCTAGACAACAACCTGTTCTTGCGATCTGAACGGAGGCTGTTCATGCTTCTTCGTGGAATTCTGACCTCGCTTTTAAGCTGCATCATTCTCCATACATCATCCGCACAGCAGACGTACGACGTCAAGTCATCCTACAATAAGTTCGAGCATATGGTCCCGGTCCGTGACGGTGTACGATTGTTCACGGCTGTCTATGTCCCGAAGGACACGATCCGATCCTATCCGATCCTCTTGACGAGAACGCCCTATTCCTGCGCTCCGTATGGTGCGAATGAGTATCCGACAACCGTTGGCACCCAACGCGCACGATATTTCAAGGACGGGTACATCATCGTCTATCAGGATGTTCGCGGTCGGCACATGTCGGAAGGCGAATACGAGAATGTCCGTCCCTACAAGCCCGTGAAGAAATCGCCGAAGGACATCGACGAAACAACGGATACGTACGACACGGTCGAGTGGCTTCTGAACAACGTGAGGCCCCACAACGGCCGGGTAGGCATCAGCGGCATCTCATATCCGGGATTCTATGCGTGGATGGGGACGATTGACGCGCACCCCGCCGTGAAAGCGACATCGCCGCAGGCACCGGTTTCGAAATGGATGGGAGGAGACGACTTCTTCCATAATGGCGCCTTCCTTCTCCCGCACGCGTTCAACTTCTACGCCTGGTTCGGCTGGCCCCGACCCCTCCCCACGTCTGTCCCCAATCAGAATTTCGACCACGGGACTCCGGACGAGTATTCGTTCTTCCTCCGCCTCGGCGCGCTGCCGAACGCCAATCGTCTGTATTTCCACGACAGCGTGGCTTTTTGGAACACCATCATGCGCAACGGGGTGTGGAATGATTTCTGGGCGAAGAGAAACATTCATCCACACCTGAAAGATCTTCGTCCGGCCACACTCGTCGTCGGCGGATGGTTCGACACGGAAAACCTTTTCGGCGCCCTCCATACGTATGCAGCGAACGAGCGGCAATCACCGCAGACTGTCAATACGCTGGTGATGGGACCCTGGTATCACGGACAATGGAACAACGAAAACGGAGATTCTCTCGGCGCGATCCACTGGGGATCATCGACATCCCGATTCTATACCGACAGCATTGAGGCTCCATTCTTCGAACATTATTTGAAAGACGGCCCCTCCCCGAATCTTCCGGAAGTCTTCGCATTCAACACCGGCGTCAATATATGGAAGCGGCTCCCCGCATGGCCGCCGAAAGATGTTGAGCCCAGAAAAGTTTTCTTTCGCGAAGGATCCACCCTTTCCTTCGTTGCGCCGCCGAAGATGCGGAACGAATACGACGAGTATGTAAGCGATCCTTCAAAGCCCGTCCCCTACACCAATGAGATCACGCATTGGTACAATCCTGCCTTCATGCTTGAGGATCAGCGGTTTGCCTCACGGAGGCCGGATGTGCTGACCTACGCATCAGAAGTCCTTGAAACCGACATCACCATCGCAGGTCCGATCGACGTGAAGTTCACCGTGTCGACGTCCGGAACCGATTGCGACTGGGTCGTCAAAGTGATCGATGTGTTCCCCGACAAAATGGGTGCAAATGAAGGAACTGCATTCTCATATGCGCCGACGGGCGGAGTGAAACTCGGCGGTTATCAGATGCTGGTTCGGGGGGACGCGTTGCGTGGAAAATTCCGAGAGAGTTTATCCAATGCCAAGCCGTTCTCGCCACATACGGCGACGTCGATCCACTTTCCTCTGCAGGACGCGTATCATACATTCAAGAAGGGACACCGGATCATGATCCAGATCCAAAGCACCTGGTTTCCCATGATCGACAGAAATCCGGGAAAGTTCATCGATATCTACAGCGCCAAGGATTCGGATTTCCAGAAGACCGTGCAGCGCGTATATCATAGCGATGGACGTCCGTCGTATGTGACGTTCCAGGTCGAGCAATAACAGAACTCCAAAATAGGCCGAAGCTTTCAGTGTAAAGGAAAGACCGCGAATGAACGCGAAGGTCGAGTATCAAGTGTCCATGCTAAGACAAACATTGCGGCGTCAAGGATTATTTGCCACAGAATGCACAAAAAGCACAAAATAGTATTCCCATTATTATTCGCGTTTATTCACGGTTATCTTCTTTCAAAGGAGCCACAACGATGAACAATCCCATGCCCGGTTACGACCGAAGAGAATTCCTCTCCAAAGTTGGACAAGGGGTCGGGTTGGCTGCCCTCGCATCTCCCGTGGTCAGTTCATTGTTCAATGAGCTTTCAGCTGCGACAAAGCGTGTGGAGCATCTCACTCCACTGGCCGCCGCCGGGGACGAGGACTTTTGGTTTGACATTCAGCAGTCCTTCAGCATTACGCGCGGAATAGTCAACCTGAACAACGGCGGCGTGTCTCCCTCCCCGCGGCTCGTCACGGAGGCGTTCGTCCGCTATACCTGGCAGCAGGAGGACGTGACCGCCTACACAATGTGGCAGATCCTCGAGCCCCAAAGCGAGACGATTCGTGCAGGGTTGGCGGAAGTATTCGGCTGCGATCGTGAAGAAATCGCCATCACGCGCAACGCTTCAGAAGGCCTCGAAATCGCCCTGTTTGGCCTCGACCTAAAACCCGGCGATGAGGTGCTGACGACAACGCAGGATTATCCCCGCATGCTCACGACGCTCCGCCAGAGGGAACAACGCGAGGGTATCGTTCTGAAGATGATCAAGATCCCGATCCCGCCAAATGACCTGAGCGAGATCACCGAAGCGTTTGAGAAAGCGATCACTCCCACAACGCGCGTCATCCTGATATGCCACATGATCAATATCACGGGGCAGCTGCTGCCAGTGAAGGAGATATGCGAACTCGGTCGGAGCAAGGGCATACAGGTCATCGTCGATGGAGCGCATTCGTTCGCGCACACTGATTTCCAGTGGAAGGACCTCGGATGCGACTACTACGCGACGAGCCTGCATAAATGGATGTTCGCGCCAAAAGGGACGGGCATGTTGTTCGTGAAGAAAGAAAACATCGAGAAGCTGTGGGCGTTGATGGCGGCGGACAAGACGCAAGCGACGAACATCCGGAAGTTCGAAGAGATCGGCACGCACTCGGCGGCCATGCGACTGGCGATCGGCGAAGCGCTGCTCTATCATCGAGGCCTCGGAGCGAAGCGGAAAGAAGAACGCCTCCGGTATCTGCGCAATTACTGGGTGAACAATTTGAAGGGTTACAGCAATGTCCGGTTCCACACCTCCATGGACCGGGACCAGTCGTGCGGCATTGCCAACATCGAGATCGTCGGCGTAGATCCCGTCGCGATCGGCGGGTATCTGATGGGAACACACAAGATCTTCACGACGCCGATCATTCACGACGAATTCAAAGGCATTCGCATCACGCCGAGCGTCTATACGACCATTCAGGAACTGGACAGGTTCTGTGAGGTCATGGCGAGTATTTCGGCCCACGGAGTGCCCAAGAGTTAAATCAATCTTTGATCAATGACATTTGCCGCAAAAAGGTACAAAATGCGCAAAGGGTTTTGTGACTTTTGCCCGCCCTCGGCCACGACCGGCCTCGGGCGTGGCCGGGGCGCATCTTAGCGGCGTATGTTTATTTGGAAAGCGGCCTTAAAACAAGGTCCAACCTGCAAACAAATCTCAAATGCTTACCATTCACACAAGGAGGATGCATCGCATGAACACCCGTCTTCGAATCGCCGGAACGGCTCTTCTCACGACTGCCATTGCAGTCACGGCGTTTGCACAGGTTCCACAGGTCCGCATCAGTCAGTATGCCGAGGCCAAGCAGCGCGTCGGGCTTTCAGACGTCACGGTGACGTATCACCGTCCGGGAGTCAAGGGGCGCGTCATTTGGGGCGAACTTCAGAAGTATGATCAGGCGTGGCGGGCCGGGGCCAACGAACCGACCGTTGTAACCTTTTCCGACACCGTATGGGTGGGGAACGACAAGCTCAATCCCGGCCAGTATCGGTTGGTCGTATTCCCGCGGAAGCAGGGTCCCTGGACGATCGTGTTTAACAGCGAAGTGAAGAACTGGGGGACGATGTATGATTCGACGTACGATGCTCTGCATGTGTCCGTGGCTGCAGCATCGGCACCGCACGAGGAATGGATGAGCTTTTCTTTCACGGATCTCACCGGCTCTTCTACCACGTTGGTCTTGCGGTGGGAAGAGGTCGCGTTGAACATTCCGTTGCGCTTCAACACGTCGGGCAAATTCGCCGCTGCCCAGAGGATGATGGAAAACGGCACATGGCAGTCCTACAACGCGTACGCCCGCTACCTGATCGATTATAATGGCGACATGAAGGACGCATTGAAAGCATCGGAAAAGGCCGTTGGCCTCATGGAAAACGCGGGTACGCTCAGGACGAAAGCCGAAGTGTTGGAAAAATCAGGAAACGCCGCAGAAGCGATCAAGACTGCGGAACGGGCGATCCAGGTTGGTAAAGCGGCCAATCCGAATTTCAACGCGACGGCGTTGAACGATTTGATTAAGGGCTGGAAGGAAAAAGCGGGAAAATGAGATCGGATAAGATCACGCTGTCCCTGCGGGACGGGTGTGCATCCGCTGC
>Ga0156245_1022_pt1 | contig 55894 bp, 44 predicted proteins | sample RifCSPlowO2_12_FD_107892 | JGI IMG/M metagenome (GOLD analysis project Ga0156245, IMG submission 107892) | Ignavibacteria bacterium RIFCSPLOWO2_12_FULL_56_21
CCGAATCAAGAAGAACTTGGCATCAGGGGAAAATGTGATTTCTGTTTCCTGTTTCCATCTCTCGCCTCGAGCTTCTCCCCCATTTCTTTCAAGTCCCGTAGGGACGTCCTATTTGTAGCTCTACCCTACTGTCGAAAGAATTGCGCAATGCTTTCCACAACGAAAGCAATCTGATGTTCCTTTAATTCAGGAAAAATCGGCAATGCCAAGCTATGTTCTGCCACTGAATCAGCCACCGGGAACGCCGTCTGCGATGGTTTCAGGTACGCGAAGCATTCCTGCCTGTGAAATGGCACCGGATAGTAGATCTCCGTCGCGATCTCCTGCTTCGCAAGAAAGTCCCTCAGCGCATCCCGCTTCTCCACACGGATGACATATTGATTGTAGATGTGACTGCGCAGATCGGAAGATGGAATGGTAGAATTCTGGGTAGTGCTCGCTGATGGAATGGTGGAATGAGAAGATGGAATATTGGAATCTTTTGAAGTGCCTAGAGATGGAGTATTGGAGTTCGGCGTAGAACCTGACTTTGGAGGATTGGAGTTCGATGGAGAACCTGATTGTGGAGTATTGGAGTTCGAGGTAGAGCTCAGTGATGGAGTATTGGAGTATATGGAATCTGGAAGGAGAACTCGGTTTTGTCTGTCAAACGCTGTTCTTCCAGGTCCCGCGGAAAGTCCTGCCTTCAAGAACAGACTGTTGTAAAGCTCTGCATTATTCTTGCGTCCTTCCGACCAAGAATTCAGATGAGGCAATTTCACGCGGAGGACCGCCGCCTGTAGGGCATCGAGCCGGAAATTGCCTCCGATCATCTTGTGATAATACTTCGGGTGCATTCCGTGGACGCGCTGGTACTTCATCATTTCATACAAATCGGGATCGTTCGTTGTCACTAATCCCCCATCACCGTAACCTCCTAAATTCTTACTGGGAAAGAACGAAAAACATCCGATGTCTCCGATCGTCCCGACTTGCCGCCCATCCTTGTACTGCACGCCGATCGCCTGGGCGGCATCTTCAATGACTTTGATCCCCCGTTCCCTCGCGATTGTCATAACAGGGTCCATGTCAGCGGATTGACCAAACAGGTGCACGGGGATGACAGCCTTGGTGTGGGAATGAATGGAATGTTGGAATAATGGAATGGAAATGTTAAAGCTCTTAGGATCGATGTCAACAAATACCGGCTTCGCATTCAGCCGTGATACCGCGCCGGCCGTTGCGAAGAAGGAGAACGTCGGCACAATGACCTCGTCACCCGGCCCCACGCCGATCGCCATCAACGCAAGCAAGAGCGCGTCGGTCCCGGACGAGACCCCCAACGCATACTTGACTCCAATGTACTCCGCGATCTCTTTCTCGAACACCTCCACCTCGGGACCGAGAATGAAGTGCTGAGATGCAGCGACGCGAAGAACAGCAGCATCCAATTCGGACTTCAGAGCTAGGTACTGCGGATGGAGGTCTAGAAGGGGGACTTTCATGAGCCTGTGAAGTTCAATTATGAAGCATTATTTGGTAAATAGTGAACCTGCCCGCCGTATGAGTTCTCTGAGGGCAGTTGGGTCGTGAATCGAAAAGCGTAATGCCGTAAATCGTGGATCGTTAATCGTCAATTGCATCCATAGTGTCATTATACGTACGCTCATCGATCATTTCCAGTTTGCGCGCGATCTCGACCAGTGTATCCAATTCGCTCAATGAACCCTGAGAAATTTCCAGAAATCGGGTGCGATCTTTTGGACTTCGTTTTGCCATGCCTTCAGCAATATTTGAAGGAACGGATATAGCAGCACGTTGAATCTGTGCGCCCAAAACATAAGTCTGCTCTTTTGGCAACTTGGCGGACATGCGGAAGACAGTGCACACCAAATCGACAGCCTTCTGCCAGACTCGCAGACTCTTATGCGGCCTATTTGCTCTCATGGCTCCCTCCCTCAAGGAATCATTGAGAATTCAGAGAAACGAATTCCGATTGACTACCCGCCTGCCCTCTGAGACCTTATATGGCGGGCAGGTTTACTATTAACGATTCACCTCATCAGCTCAACGCACCGCTTTGCGATTGTCTACCCGCCTGCCCTCTGAGACCTAATATGGCGGGCAGGTTCACTATTTACTATTCTCTACCCCTCGACTTCGCTCGGGGCAAGTTTACTATTCACCCATCCAACGCTTTACAATCGCAGCTTCACGTCCACATGTGGCACGAACTCGACGAATCCACCGCCGCGCATCACCGGACGTAATTCCGCTCTGGCTTCAACCGTTCGATTCGCACGCGACACTTCCCATGCCGCCTCGAGCGCGGAAAGAACGTGGTTTGCGACGATGACGAGGCTGGCCGTTCTCGCAATGTTGTACATCTCGTTCGCGCCTCCCCGCATGTCCCTGTATATCAAAAAGTTCGGCGACACGTTGTCCGTCAGAATGTTCCCCGGCGTGAATCCCGAAGCATCGTTCCAGCCTCCGCCATATTGCGGATATTTGCCGATCAGCTCATAGTATTGCTGCTGCGGCCGGGGAGGCAATCGATGAGTGAAGCCGTTGCCCACAGCCTGGGCGATCTCTTCTTCGCATTGATTCAACCTGGTCCAGTCGATCCGGTCCCAGGGGTTTGCGGCGTTGGGATTCACGATGATCTGGTCCCTGCTCCACGTTGAGCCGGCGTTGAGCTGCGACTGCCACTGAATGATCCAGTCAACGTACCTCGTGACGTCCCAGTTCGCGTCCGCGTATTGTTCGAATCTCGCGGTACGATTGTCGGCCCAGTGAATGTATGAGGCGTAGATGACCCAAAGAGAAACCTCGGCGCCGGCAAAAGCCAGGCTCTTCCAGCTCAGCGACCAGTCCTGTGCGTATGACTGTCCGAGTCCAGGTAGAGCGGCAGAGTATAGAGCTGCGGTCAACGGAGACTTTTTCGCATCCATCGCGGGGGGAGCTTCCTGCGCCTGAATGCCGGAAAGCATCGCAGTCCGAAGGTCTTTTGAGCCGGACCCATCCGTTCCCATGATGAAGAACGCCCACACATTTTGTTTCGGCGGCGGCGAAGGCCGGAATGGAGCATACAATTGCGCATATGACTGAGAAACACAAAGTAGCGCTATGAAGATTATGAATTTCAAGTGTGACATTGAATCGCTCCCATCTTTACTTATCTCCTACCTCCCATCTCCCCTCACTCCGCCATTCATCCTTCCCAGTCTTCCCATCTCTGAAATATCAAAATCGAACAACACACCCAGATAGAATCTCCACTCTTTGCCGTAGGTGACGGCTACGCCTTGGATGTTCCGCGTGAACTTGTCAAAACCGTAAGCGCCAGCGATGGAGATCCGGGTCGGATAGGCATAGAATGAAAAGGCCTCCAGCCTCAATTCAATGCCCGCATCGCGCTTCCATGAGGCGCGGTCAATCGGCCCGGTCCAGGCATCGCCGATATCGGCAAACACCGACGCATACAACTTTGTGAAGAAGAACTGCGCGATGCGCGTGTCGATCGACGTCCAGAGTGGGAACCGGTATGCAGCGCCGAGCTGGGCGACACGCGTGCCTTCGATGGCATAGAACGGATATCCTTTCAGTCCGATCAACCCGCCGCCGTAGAAATGGAAGATCGTGTCGGCGGTCCCGCCTGTGATCGTCCCTCCCCGAAGACTGACGTTGAATGTGTGACGCTCCAGCGGAAGCCGCACGTGTTCGTTCCACTGCACTTCCCATCTCGTAAAGTTGAATCGTTTGTAGAGCGGTACCGGCACACCCGTCGAAAAATCGTAGTCAAAATCCCTGTTATATCTGTTGAACTCGCTCGTGAGGCGGAACGCGGCCGTCCGGCCGACCGGGTTGATGGCTTCATCCACCGTCTGGTGAATGTCCCGATGCGTCAGCTGAAGCCACAGGGAAGTCCCCAGCAAATAGACATTGCGGAAAGATGAAAACTGAATGATGCGAAAGGATGAATCCCTGAACGGTTCGGAGCGAATGTCGGCGGAGTACCTGCTTGAAGTAAAGCCGAACGTGGCGCTCGTGTGTTGGGACAGGACGGGAAACCTCAGCGTCGCGTCGAATTCGAGCAGACTGTACGTCACTTCCGCCAATCGTTCGTATTCTCTGTCGGTGAAGACCGAAAAGCTTGAGTTCGTGACCCTGGTGATGTTGTACAGCTCCAACGACAGTGTGGGTTCAAGGCCTGCAAGAGAGAACAACGGCAGCCTGTCACGAAACTGGAAAATAAGGAACAGGTCACGCTCCAACCGGCGGTTGATCGCCGCCCCGCCGAACATCGAGATCTTATCGAGCATTTCGGAGGAGACGAAATACAATCCGAGTTTGACGATGTCGATCCCCGAGTTCTTTGTGTTGTAGTTGTCGACACGAAGGAGCGGAATCAGAGAAAGACTGGAAAACGAAGACCTGTAGGGCCGGGACGAATCGGCATGCGAAGTAGCAGCCACCGGGGCGGGCGATGATTCCCGGGAAAGACCGTTGTTCCAGGAATTGCCGACGGTTGGACTCGGTGCAGACTGAAACACCGCTTTCGGCGGTTGCATCCCGGGGGATTCCAGCAGGGCGATCTTGTATCCCGACGCATCGTAGCGTGCAAATGCGACGCTCCCCGTGCTGTCGACGGAAGGCTGAAAGGCTCCACCCAACACCTGTGTGACTTGTTCAATACTACCGGTGCGAGTATCTTTCCGATAGATGTTGAACCTGCCCGTCGTATCCCATGCGAAGTAGAGCCAGTTTCCGTCCGGCGAAAACGCCGGATCACGTGCGTCCCCCGAAACCTGCAACGACCGCATGCCGAATCCCGAAGAATCCACGATGACGATCGATCGGCCGTGGCCACGGGAAAATCCAAACGCGATCGAAGCTGCATCCGTTGACCACGAAGGGTCGTACACCTGCTCCCCCTCCGCGAAATTCGTCAGCCGTCGCACGTTGCCTCCGTCCGCATCGCATGTCGCAAGGTTCATCGTGCCGTCATGACCGGTGGTATACGCGATGCGACGCCCGTCGGGGGAAATGCTCGGCGAGAAAGCGCGCTGTCCGTGCGTCAAACGTTGTTCGTCGTCGTCGACGAGGTCATACCGATAGATGTCCGAGATCGCCGACCAATGAGGATTGTCCCGGGTTATGCGCGCATAATACAGGTAACGGCCGTCCGGCGACAACGACAGTGCGGACCTCACCAGCGGGGCGATGGTCTTGCTCTTCTTCGTCGCTCTGTCGTATTCGACAATCGAGCTTAAGCTCAGAAAGTCCTCGCCCGCATTGGACACATAGTAGATCTTGCTCCCATCCTTGCTGAACACCGGATGGAAATTCCCGAAGCCGTCCGGGGCGATGAGCGTTCCTTCCGTACGTGTCTGCGCAATCGAAACCCGGACGGAATCATACTGAACCCTCTTTGCGGCCATCCATGTGTCGTAGAGTTGCTGACCGCTGATACCGAGCACATCCTGCACGGCCCCGTCGATGGTCACTCGTGCCGCCGATCCGAGCGCTTTCGCAATGCGAACGACGGCCGTGTCGCCGTAGGCACCGGCGATGTACTGCACGATCGAGAACCCGGCGTTGTATGACGATTCATTTCCCAGGCTCGTTTTGCCAAATACGGCCATCTGTTCCCAGGTCAGCGGACGCCCCTCCAAAATATGCATCCGGAGGATCATGTCGCGGTGCGTGTCCCACAGGTCGTACCGCAGGTCCGGGTGATTGTATTGCGCCGTCCCTTCGGCGAACCAGCTCGGTACGACAAAACCGGATACAGGGTACGAGACGATGACGTTCGGATAGCCGTAGAGCACGTCGGGCCGACGCTCTGCTTCGTACCCGAGCCATTGCAGGTAGACTGCCGGCACCCGGCGCGTCCACTTCATCGAGGCCTGCATTTGAACGATGTGCGTGAATTCGTGCGTCACAACGTTCTGCAGCCACGGGTGCGTACCGCGGAGCTCGAAGTCGAGCGCAGGGACCCAGATCTGGATCTTGTTGTCGTAGAAGTACGCCGCTCCGTTTGAATAGTCGTCATAGTCGAGGAGGACGAAATGGACCTTCTGTTCGGGCCTATACGCGTAGAGGTCGGTCACCGGACCGTAGACCGATTCCGCGATCGACGCCACTTCGCGCGCGGTCCGCTCGTTGCCGTTGTGGAAATGGACGAAGAAGTGCTCCGTGGGGATGGTGCGCCACTCCAGCTCCGTGTGCGGGAAGGATTCCTGCGCCTGTATCGGCAACGCCAGAAGAATGGCGGCGGCAAAAGAACAATACGCGCGGTTCAGTTCAGCCCCACATTCTTCTGAATGAGCTGATTCTTTGCGAGGGTGAGCCGGTATTCTGCCGTGCTTTGCGAAGATTCAAAGAACACAAAGATCTCGTCTGTGATCTGCGAATTGCCGTAGTATGTGGACCCGGTGTATTCCGCGACAGGATAGAAATCCACAGGAAGGTTGCGGTTGGTGATCGAGTATCGGCCGTTGGCATCGCTCTCTGTGACCTTCGTACCAAACACAACAACCGGATATGAGTGTTTCGTCTGCCCACCGACCACGTACCGAACAAAGTACGCGCCCGGAGGAGCGGGGTTTCCGAGAGCATCGCGCTTATTCCACAAGTATTCGTAGGCACCCGGCCCGCCCGATTGGGTGGCTACGACTGCAAACGGGCTTCCGTCCGAGTAGACGATTGTGACGGTAATCTCCTCCTGCTGACCCACAACGGTATATACCCGTGACGGTTCGGGACCGTAGTCGACGAATCGTCTGCCGTAGTCCACGTAGACGTCAACCCCCTGAACGCCATTGCCAAACCTGTCGTAGACAATTCCCTGCACGCCGTATCCGTCGATCTGAATGGACGGGTCATTGACCACGATCTCGCGTTCGCAGGCGGCTATGCCGACGACGATAACGCCAAGCGCGTGAAGGATCAGACGGCGGGATAAGTCTGCCGAAATGCGCCGGCATTCTCCGTTATGGGTCTTCTGCACCATGTTTCGCGACTCACTTGACTACGGCGATCTTGATGATAGCGACTCCGCTTCCGCCTACCGTATTCAAGGCGACCCGCGCCATGTAGACACCCGATTGTATTCCACTGACGTCCCAAGGAATCTCGACGTCTTGGCCCGCGAGAGACCGCCCCCGCAATTCCGTCACCCTGTCGCCGGCGACGTCATAGATAGTGATGACGACTTCTCCATCCCACTCCGAATAGAGACGAATCAACGTTTGCTTTCCGTAGACTGGATTCGGCCAATTGTACACGCGGTCTTTTGGCAGCACGCCCGATCCGAGCGGCGCGGCCGACGAGGTCGCGATCATGCTGAGTCCCGAACCAGAAGCATCTCCACCCCGCATCGCCCACAACACTTTTGTCGAATCATACGGCGTGCGAAGGTCCCACGCGTTCATCCCTCCCGCAACATCAGTGACGAACAAACCCAGCGATGAAGTCACCCCGGACGGTACGGAGGCAAATGCTGCCGACATCGCAACCCGGTTGGATGCCTGGAATCCCACATCGGCGCCGGACGTATTGAACCGAACAATACCGTCTGCTCCGGCCGTCACGACGGTCGTCTTTCCGCTGCCGTCAAGCTCTGCGGCGAGGAGGTCCACGGATGTCCATCCTCCCGCATGCGACACCACGTCCGGCGAGCGGTCCAGCAACACGCCAGACAGCGAAGCCGCAACAATGCGGCCCATAGAAGTCGAAACCACAACATCTTTCTTCCCATCCCGATCGCGATCGGCGAGCATCAGGGTCGCAAGGACTTCTTCGCCGGTTTTCAGATATTGACCAAGATCAAACGTCGCAGAGACCGTACCGGCGCCTCCATCGACAACGGTCACTCTGCTTGCTCCGGCAATTCCAGTGCTGAGCGCGACGATCGACGGAGAACCCGATCCTGTGCGCGCGGCCGCAAGTCCCATGATCGTACCCCCCATTTCAATCGCGGGTGACCCGAGGACGAAAGGATCGCCGGGTAAGTTCTCACCCAGCGTTCGCAGAGAACTTCCCAGAGCAGAATAAAACTGATGCTGAGTGCCGGTCCAAACAATGTGCGTTGCGCCGGAAGGGAAATTCGCAAGAAGCGTCCCCGACAAACCGAAGACCGAGACTCCCGGAGGTCCATACGCGATCACGAGTGTGTCGGACAGCAGCACCAACCACGCCGCGGTGTCGGGCGAGAGCGAGACAGAGAATCGAACGTCGAGAAGCGAATCCAGATTGAGATCCTGACCGTTCCAAACGGTCAATTGAGCGGTTCCGCACGCGGCAAAAACCGAAAGGCTGGAACCCGGAATACGCCCGGCAGATAGTCTTCCAATGACCGCTGAGTCGATCCTCGCTACAACGCCCGAACTGTCCGAGAGGGGAAGTACCCCCGTCCCCGACGAAGTCCATCCGAGCACTTCTCCGGATCCTGTCGGCGATCCCGTGCGACCGTCGGGTCCGGACTTCCGAGTGCGCGTCGTAAAGATCTCAGACCATCCGTCACCGTCGATATCGAACGGAATGGCCGGTCCAGGAACGCCCGCGATGTACTTCGGAAAACCCGACAGTGATGACGCCCGGGTGCTCCCAAATTCGACGACTGCAGTCATTCTGGGACCACGCGCGCTGAAGTCGCGAATCGTCACCAGGCTTGCCGCCCCTGCATTTGTGCGACTGTTTGGGAATGAAGTGTCGTCGAACCTGTTCGCATACACCGGTGAATCATTCCCCAGGAACCAGGGGTCGAACGGAGTGCCGACCTCCGAACCTGACCCGCCTTCGAACGAGGAATAGTTCTGGCTGATGTCCTGAGATCCGTCCGCCTCCATAAGCACCACGCCATGGACCCCGGACCCTGCGTTGACAGAATTCGACGCCATGCGGGCTGCGATCACGTCCTCATCGATATGCCAGATCAACGTCCCGCCGCCGTCGAATCTTCCTGCACTGGTAATAAACCCGACCAGCGCCCAATCAAGGTCCACGACGTCGACGACCGATCCGTCGACCGCTCTCACGTCGTCGTACATGAAATAATTCAGGGAATCGTACGGAATATAGAGAGGGTACAGGACGTTCTTCCGCATGATCGTCAATAGCTGTCCTTTGGGGAGAAGATCACGGGCACGGTTTTCGACGAGGAAATACTCGGTGTTTGAAATCGGGACTTTGTAGATGGAGTCCTTCTTCGTCGATCCGACTGCGGGAAGGATGATCGTATCGATGGGCGATGTTACCATGATCGGCTCGACCCAGCCCAGCGCAATCTTTTCCCAAGCGCTCGGCTCAGGCGGAAAGAGTCCGCGGAAAGCGAAAAAGGAGGCGCCGTCCATCAAACCATGCTGGCCGATGCCGGATGCGCCAGTCTGCGTGTCGAAAAGGTCGGGGAGTCCGAGATGGCTGCCGATGCTTGCGGCAAAGAGGCCGTTGAACGAAATCTCCAGCGTGTCATTCGTCCCCGACGTCGCATAGACACGCGATTCCGTTTCGGGCAGGATCATGGTATTCCGGATGAGAACCGTCCCATTGCGGACACGGATGCCGTCGAATGCTGCGCTGTCGAGAGCAGTGCGGAGTGCCTCGAGGCCGAGATACACTGAAGGTACGTCGTATGGTGCCGGGTCATACCCGAACAGGCCGACAAGGTCGATGTCCTTTCCAGTGCCGGCATGAAACAGGACGAAGGCGTCGTACGCGGAAAAATCGACGGCGGGGAAAGCGGTGTCGGCCTCCATCCAGCTTTCTACTGCCAGGCGCGCGAGGCCGCGAAACGACGGCGCATTATCCTGCGAGTAGTCAGCCATCCGCTTGGAGACAGTGACGGGCGACGGAAGCACGTCGCCGTCGATGAATAGAAGGCTGTCCGACGCCCGGGCAAAGTAGTTCCTGACAAAACTCATCTTTGCTTCAAAGAATGCGGCGTTGTGCGGAGGCGGGTCGATGACGGCGGGATGTGTTGTAGACGTGTCGAATCGTCCGGTTCCCGCAGTCCGTCCGTCGTCGACTTCTTCGTAATCAAACTCCACCATCACTCCGAGAAGGCGCAGCGTGTCGACAGCCGCGGTGCGGGCGGCGGTGAGCTGACGGTAGGGGGCAAGCGGGCGCCGTGCATCCCATCGGACGGCGACCTGCGCGTCGAGAATCGCCGCGGCGAAGAGAACGGTCACAGCAGCCCGGTGGATTCGTTGGCGCAACATTCTGCCGGAGAAAAAGGAACGACGGGACCGGTTACTGGATGGAGAGTGAGCCCCATTCGATGGCCAGCGAGAACCTGAGTGTTTCGCCGAGTGGATGCTGGTCCTCGAAGGCGCTGATGTAGCTGAAGTCAAAGCCGTAGATATCATATCGTATTCCCGCCCCGAACGTCATGAATTTCCTGTTGCCGGCGCGGGGATCTTCGTAAAAAAATCCCACCCGGATCGCGACCAATTTGGGGTCGCCGTACCAATATTCAGCCCCGAGTCCAGTGACGAACTGGCGCAATTGTTCGGAGAGCGAGCCTCCCTTGGTCCACGTGGTCACAAAAGCCTCGTAAAACTCGTCAGTGTGCGTGGTGTCCTTATGGATGAGGAGCCTGCTCACGTCGCCAATGAACGTTATGTTGTTGTACTGGCTTTCCAGCACTTTCCAGGAAAGTCCCAGCCGAAGATTCATCGGAAGTGCGTCGGCTTGCGCTTCGTCGATATACGTCAGTTTCGGACCGATATTCGAGAGATTCGCGCCGAACGTCATCACGTTTCCGACGTCGACGTCGGTAAAAGGAATGAAAAGTGACGTGGGTTTGTAGAGCACGGCGACATCGAAGCTAAACCCGGTGGCCACGCCTCTCCCCTGTTCGACACCCGCGCCGAGGTTTGCCAGACTGCTATAGATGAGCCGCGTGTTCACTCCAAGGCCCGTGTTCTCGCCGATCTTCGTTCCGTATCCGAGAGCGAGAGCAACTTCGTATCCTTTCCATGTTTCGATCGGGTCGGGCGTGTTCGTCGTGCGCACAAACTCGCCCAGATTCAAGTACGTGAGCCCCACGGCGACCACGCCGTTGACCTCTTCCCACGGCTGTTTGTAGACGCCGTGTGCGATCCAAAGGTCGGACAGTCCGAATGCCGGCAGCCAGTTTGCCTGCGTGAGGGCGACCTCTGAGTTTGTCTGGAAGGCATATCCGGCCGGATTCCAAAAGATTGCCCAAGCGTCGTCGCCCAATGCGACGCCCGATTCTCCCATGGCGCTCGCGCGTGAGTTCGGCGCGATCAGGAGGAAAGGAACCGCAGAGGTCGTTACCTGGGCCTCTGCCCACTGCCAACCGATGAAGCCCAGAAGTGCAACCACTGCAAACCGATGTCTCATGCGATGATGTCTCCTTGTTCCTGATTCATTGAAAAGACTAAACCGCAAATTGACGCGAATGAACCCGAATCTGATACATGATGTCTTCTCTTCGCGTGTATTCGCGTTCATTAGCGGTTGAAAATCATAGGATATTCGATTCGAGCATTAATAATACCCATTTTTGCAGGTATTGGCAATCATCTCATTATCGCCAGTTTTCCCACCACTTCATTTATCTGTGCTCCGTCTGTGGAACGGACAACGATCTTGTAGAGATAAACACCGTTCGCCATTTCCGAGCCGTCCCTGTCGCGTCCGTCCCAGGGAATTCTTACAAACCGATCGGTGAGACCCGGAGAGACAAGTCGCTGCACCATTCTTCCGGCAACGGTGTAGATGCGCACTTCAACATCCACGGGAATTGCCGCAGTCCGTTGAAACGTGAACGATGTCGAACGAGCAAACGGGTTCGGATAATTCACGACCTGGAACACGTCGACATCCGTGCCTGAACGAACTTCGAACACGACCTCGGCGGAAGCGGAGTTGTTTCTTGTGTCCCATGCGCGCACAACGACGCGATGCCGTCCTTCCGAAATTCCGGTCAGTGTCGTCACCGCGCGTCCGCTCTGATATGTATCCAGCTTCCCGCGATACGACGACCCAAGGTCCACTTTCCGCTCCTCATCCACCAGTTCCGCCTCCAACTGGTGGCCGATGCCGACCGTTGACGTGTTGATGCCGCTGACATCCGCCAGATCCACGATCAGGTCCGGGTCGAGCGGTACGACGTCCCCCGATTTGAATTCGGTCGAGCCGACCATGATCGAGATTTCCGGCCCCGTGGTGTCGACCGCAGCCGTTGCATCCGTGCCGGAGACCGTCACTTGTTCGGTTACACCGACTGCATCCATGTTGGATGAATACGCGTAGAGGGATATCCGCGACTGACTTCCGAACGTGACGTCCTTGGGGACGGGGAACAACGCGTTGAACGATCCGCTTTGGATGGAAACATCGCCGCGATACAGGATGCTCCCACCCACCACATATGTGAAGCCCGACCATTCGGGTACAGCCACGGTTCTTTTCGCGTCATTCACTTCCAGAAGTCCTCGTCCCGTGAAGTCGGACCAGACGGAGCCGTCGTTCCGACGTACAACGCCACGCACCTGAACGACACCCAGTGCCGGCACGCTTACACGCTGAGCTGTGGAAGCTCCATTCAGCGAATCGATAGAGGCCCTCCCCCGCGGCCGTGCAAGACGAACCGTCGGGTCGCCCAGCAGATGGAACTTCTGGTCGTTCGAATCGTACCGAATCTGTTTCATCAGAAAATAGGCATCTCCCATCCGCACAGGGAGACCCTGAGCGTCCGAACCGAAGAGATACGTATACAGCGTATAATTCAACTCGGCATTGAAGTTGGAATAGACCGAGCGTGTAGCTGTCACGACTGCAACCGCGCCTCCGTGGTCCATGGTGAGCATCAATTCACCTGCGCTCTGGAAAGCAGGGTCATCCCATTGGGCAAAGTTGCAGGTGGCGGCGACGAGCAACGTCATCCGATCGCGATTAGTGAGCAGGGGCAGATCGGACTCTTTCACAAAGATCTGTTCATGTGCCCACAGGCGCTGATTACCATGGCCCGTATAGTTCAGCACGATCGTCCCTTGATTTATGGCTGCGACGATATCGGCGTTTGCCTGAGGCTTACGGCGGCCAGAGCCGCTCAAGACCGTCGGGTATTCCACGATATAGATCTTTTTCCGTTCGAACGTCGCCGGCGTATAACTCTGGGCAAGATTCTCCGCTTGAGCAGTATGGGTACTTTTGTCGTCCTGGGTTGTCGACGTCAGGCCGTCGTCCGCCACAAATGTTATGCGATTTCGCCAGGAATCGTACGGGCTCGATGTTTCGTACCGAATGATCTTGTCGACCATCGAACGCATTTCTTCGAGGTTGCGGCCGGGCAGACGTCCGATGGCAAGCGATATCCTCTGAGACCCGGCATCCAGCATCGCAAGGAAATCGTCGCTCGCATAGGACCTGATCTGTTCGTTGGATTCCTCAGTTTCGTATGGGACCACCCAGTTGGGCGACGATGTCAAGATATTCCGGTAATCAAAATGACCGTTCCCAAAGAACAGCACGTAACGCGGCGGACCAGGATAGTTCGCACGCGCATACGCCAGGAAGTCCCGTATCGCCATAGGATCGGCTATTCCACCGCCGAACTCATTGTACACTGCGTTGATATCGACGATCATCGTCGGGAGACTGTCGGACGACTCCCGATGCGCCTTTAGCCTTTCAGCTTCTTCCATGAAATCCGTGGGGCTGATGATAATGAATCGTGCCGGCGACTGCGGACCACGGAGATTCGACTGGGGCACCGTTGTCGCCGCCGGGGGAACCAGGAAACCGTTCGCTCCGACGACAGCAAGTTCACGGACCGAACCCGTCGATTGCTGCAGACGGAATGTGCATACGGTAGGGTTAACTTGATCAAACCCGATGCCGGAGATCCGCTTGACGTTGGCGTGATCGGACACGTCGAGACAAAGAACCGTCCGGGAGGAAAGGCCCCGTATGGTATATTCAAGCACGGCAGCCGTATCGGGAGATGGAAAGAACAGACGGTCGTCAACGACATCAAGCGATCGCCGGTAGAAGATCTCGAACCAATCGAGCCAACCTCTTGCGTCGGAATTCCGCGTGCCGAACACGAATTTCAGGTTGCTCCTGTTTCCCGGCAATGAGCCGGGATGTTGAAAGTTGATTGCCGAAGTTTGAAACGCATAGTTGCCGGTTTGGTCGACTGAGTTGATGTCGGACGTAGACATGATCACCGGACCGGCAACGGGGTCGGAGTTCTCAAACACTCGAAATGTATCGATCGTCCCCGACCGTGAGAAGAAGACTGCACGGTACTTGACGGGGGTTCCGGGGACCAATCCGGGGAGCAAGTTGGTATAGACGGCGATAGGATCGGAAATGTTGAACAATTCGCCCACCCAATATCGGCCGGAGCTCTTGAAATTCAAGCGTTCCTGGTCAACGGCGATTCGACCGACGACGTGCTGCACCGTCACTGCAGTCGCCGACGACGACTGGAGAGAATCCATGTCTCTGCCGTTGACCGTTTCGTCAAACGTGAAGAAATACGGATTCCGTTCGGTGAAGGAATTGATGGTATGGGAAAACGAACGTGAACCTGCCGTGTATCTCCACGATCGAACAGACCTTCCGAAGAAAGCGACATATTCTCCGTCATCGAGGCGATTATTTCCGTTGGCGTCGTTAATGAGCCTCGACACCTCCTGGAGTCCGCTACTACGCGGGAGGGTGATGGGTTCCGGAACGAGAGTCCCCCCGTTTCCGAACACACGAAGCTTTCTGATATCATCCAGTCGTGCAGGGGACACACCAGCGGACTGAAAATAGGTTCGGTCCATCCTATAAACTCCGGTCTCGTCAATGTCTATTCTGTACCACGATCCCGAAGCGAATTGAGACTGCATTACTTCTGCGGTGCGAAAAGGAGATTCCGATGAGATGCCTGTTGACGGAATGCGACCCTCCAAAAACGCGAACGATCGGGTGCCCGATGATTCCCATCCTGCATGATCGATGCGGATATGTATACGCGAGGGAATCGTCAGGCGATCGCCTTGCAGAGACGCGACGGCAACTTCAAGCGTTGCAATGGTTCCGTAGGCGTTAGTTGCACGGTCGACAATCCGCGTCCAACCCGACCAAGGTGTCGAGGCCGTGTCCACAGGGAGTCGGTTTGGCGTCCCCTCTATTGTATAACGGGTATCGGACGAGGGCTCGACGGACAGAGTGTAGCTGCCGGCGGGAAGCAAAAGCGGAAAGCGACGCACAGCCGCGAATCCTCCGGAACCCGAGGTCAGGAGTCGTTCTCCAGCAAGAACTGCGGCAAGACGCTCGGCGCTCACAATCGGCGGAAGTCCGGGGACGTCGATCGTTATTTCGACCTCGGCGGAGGAGGCGCCGTCTTCCAGGACATTGGCCGAGACGCGCACCTGGGCGAATGCGCTACCAGCGAACGCGAAAAGAAGGAGAGATATGTTTCGTATGCGCATACAACACGAAGGCCGGAACGGGAGCCTCCCGTCCGGCCAATTGAGCGACCGTGATCGAGATCCGAAAAAGGCTCCTACGCGAACTGCATACCTGCACCGGGGGTACTTGCGGAACAGGAAAGAACCTTTATCAATCTTCGATACTTGGTCAGTACGTCGGATGTTGTTGTTGGAAGATACTGAGGATCGGAGGAATTGTCAAGCCATGCGTACGAGCCAGCGTGAGCCGGGGCACGTTGGGACTTTCGTTGCCTCTCTTGCGATTTTTCGGTAACTTTGAGGTTCGAAGGCGTGTCTCGAAATTCAGACTTTCCATTTCAAGCAACGAATGTCCAAACCGCTCAACATTCTTTTCGTTTCGAGTGAGGTAGAACCCTTTGCAAAGACGGGTGGGCTGGCGGATGTCTCCAGCGCCCTACCGAAGGCCATCAAGGAACTCGGTCACGAAATCCGCATCATGATGCCCCGCTACCGGTTCATCAGCGAACGACGGTTCCGGTTGCACGACATCATCCGTCTGAAGGAGATCCCCATTCCGGTCGGGAACACCGTCCAGGTGGGGAATGTCAAGTCTTCGTTCATCTCCAATCTGAAGGAAAAGGTCCAGGTCTATTTCCTGGACAACGAAGCGTACTTCGGCCGCGAGGGAATATATCAGAGTCCCTCGACGAAAAAGGATTATAAAGACAATGACGAACGGTTCCTCTTCTTCTGCCGCGGTGTTCTGGAGACGCTGAAACGGCTGGGATGGCAGCCGGACGTCATCCACTGCAACGATTGGCAGACCGGGCTCATCCCGGCGTACATGAAGACCTTGTACAAAGACGATCCCTTCTTCAAGTCGATCAAGACAGTCTTCACAATCCACAATATGGCGTATCAGGGGGCGTTTCATGCCGATACGTTCGAAAAGTCGGGTCTGCCGCGGGAGACGTTCCATTTGAACGGGACCGAGGCCTACGGAAGGTTCAATTTCCTGAAATCGGGTCTGGTCTTTTCGGACGCGATCACAACGGTAAGCGAAAAATACGCGCATGAGATCTGCAGCTCGGAGGAATTCGGCGCGGGTCTCGAGGGTCTCTTAACAACGCGCAGGAAGGACCTCCGGGGGCTACTCAACGGCATCGATATTTCGACGTGGGATCCGTCGTCGGATAACTTCGTCTTCCGGAAATACGATGCCAAGTCGGTCGAAGCGAAGGTGGACAATAAGAGAGCGCTGCTGACGCGATTCGGCATGGAGTTCACACCTTCACGCCCTGTGATTGGCGCGATCACCAGGCTGGTGGAGCAGAAAGGGTTCGACCTGGTGCTTGAGGTCCTCGAGGACCTCGTGAAACTCGACGTGCAGTTTGTCATGCTGGCCTCGGGAGACAAGGATCTCGAAGCAAGGTTCGATAAGATCCAAAGGAAACACCCGCGCAATATTGCACTCGTGTTCGGTTTTGACGAAGAGCTTGCACATATGATCGAAGCAGGAAGCGATATGTTCCTCATGCCATCCCGGTATGAGCCGTGCGGGTTGAACCAGATGTACAGCATGCGATACGGCACAGTGCCGATCGTTCGGGCGACCGGCGGACTCGACGACACAGTCGAGGATTACCAGGCCGGCGGCAAAGGAACCGGGTTCAAATTCGAGAAATATGATGCAAAGGAATTCCTGAAAGCGGTCCAGCGCGCAACAACGGTGTTCCAGAAGCCTGAGGAATGGAAGAAGATCATGAAGAATGGCATGGCGAAGGACTTCTCCTGGGAGCATTCGGCGAAGAAATATATCGGACTTTACAGGGACTTGGTGAAGCAATAGCTAGTGTCGCGTGTCGGGAAAAACCTAACAAAAACTCCCCGCGAATCTCCACGAATCTCCGCTCATGATTCTTTGCATTCATAAACAATTCGCGAGGATTGGCGGGGATTCGCGGGCCAAACTAATTTAAGGTTCTTCTGACAAGAGACACTCGTGTCGCGACCCAACTCGAGGCCGGCCTGCAATAGTTTCTCGCGGCGCCCGCAACGTATTGTTTTCGGAAAGACCCGGCCAAAAGAATCACTTTCTCTCACCGTAGCGTTCGTTGCGAGCGTTGCGAGACCATTTTTGAAATGAGTTCTCAAAGGAACTCTCAGACTCCAAACGCGAACGGAATCGCGCTGTTTCTTGACCGTGACGGCACGATCAACACCGAGGTCGATTTTCTGCGTCACCCCGACGACCTGCGCCTGATCCCGGGGGCTGCGCAGTCCATACGTGAAGCCAGATCGGCGGGACTGAAGGTCATCATCTTCACCAACCAGTCCGGCATAGCACGAGGGCTTCTGACTGAAGACGACCTCGAGCGCGTCCACGAACGACTGAGGTCACTGCTGACAGCGGAAGGCGCCGGCGCGGATGCGATCTATTACTGCCCGCATCATCCCACCCTGGGTTCGCCGAAGTACTCGCTCGATTGCGATTGCCGCAAACCGAAGCCCGGCATGCTGCGGCGGGCTGCCCGGGAGCACGGACTCGATCTTGAAAGGTCGTTCGTCGTTGGGGACCGTTCCGTGGACATGGAGGCCGGCCGCGCGGCAGGTTGCAGAACGATTCTCGTGCTGACCGGGTATGGATCGACGGAACGGTCGGAATGCGAGGAACGTCTGATCGTGGACCACGTTTCACCGGACGTGCATCATGCATGGTTGTACGTGCAGAACAGACTGCGCCGCGGCCTCGACCACAACATCTGAGACAGCATGCGTCAAACGATTACGGTTGTTGGAGCCCTGATTCTTTTCCTTGCATTCGCCCTTCCCGGTTGTGCCGAAGATCCGACGTCCGTCGGAGCTGGCGTGCTGCCGATCGGAGACCTGCCGGTATATTCCATCGATACGTTAGACGCCAGTTCCATGAACGCGCAACGGGCCACCGTTCTGACAACGCGGTCGGATGGCACGGTCTTCAACTGGGTACCGACCACGCTCTTCCTTGGCAATGTGCAGTCGCTGAGATCGGGTGTGTTCGTCAAATTCCATCAGATCCCCGACTCCTTGGAAGGTGGGACTGTTACGGGAGCCGACCTCCTTCTCTATACACGATCGTTCGTCGGCGATTCTTCGGCGACGGTCGCCTTCACTATACACCGCGGCCTCACGTCCTGGACCGGCGATTCTCTTACGTACGATTCTCTTGAAGTGGTCGACCGCTATTTCAGCTCGTCGGCAACTCCTCCGGGCATCGGCGCAGGCTCGACGGATTCCGGCGCCGTCGTCATACCACTCGACACCGCTATGGTCACTGCGTGGCTTGTGTCGACGATCGACACAGGAAACGTCAATCAGGGCGTATATCTGAATCCGTCTTCCGCGACGGTGATCCGTGGATACTACTCTTTCCTGGGGTCGAGCGTATTCCAACCGCATTTGCGCGTTCGGTATCTCAAAGATGGAGTTTCAAGGACTTACGTCCACGGAACCGGCGTTTCCCGATATATTGCCTCGCTCCCCCCTGCCGATCTTCCACAGAACAGCGTTCAGGCGGGCGTGGCCTATCGGAGCATACAGACGTACAACATTTCGGCGTTGTCGCGCCTCGCATCTGTGAACGATGCAAGGTTGGAGTTAACGTTGGATTCTGCTGCGTCGTTATTGACCGGTTTCGGTGCGGATTCCCTGTATGCATTCCTTGTCCAGGACAACGGATCGATCAGTTTGGCATCGCGAGCGCTGAGTACCCCATCATACATCAACAGTCGCCGGACGTATTCACTTGCGCTCAACTCTATCGTCCAAACCTGGCTACACCAGGTTCAGGCAACGCTGGCTATAGCGGCTTTTTCTGAGAATTCAAGCATGGATCGTTTCGTGTTCTTCGGTCCCGCGGATTCGATCGGTCTTCGGCCGCGCCTGATCGTCACGTACTCAGAAGCACGGCTCGTTGCGCCAAACGGAGGCGGACAATGACTGCGCGCCGGGTGCTTCCGATCTCATTGCTGCTCGTTGTCGGCACACTTTCGAGCTTTGCCGGCGGACCGGTCTACAGTCGCTACGGCTTTGGCGACATTGTGTGGTTCGGGAGCGGTCGGGCCGCCGGACTTGGCGGACTGGGGTACGGGCTTCGGGGAGAAGGATTCTTGAACCTTGCCAATCCTGCGGGGCTGAGCGGACTCCGTCAAACCCGATTCGACGGCTCCTTCTTCTACACATCGACCACATCTGAGGCCGGAGGAGCATCGTCGCCGTACTCGCAGGCCGGTCTGCAGTCCCTTTCTTTCGGCATTCCGATTGACACGGCGCGCGGGATCACGCTCCTCCTGTCGACCAATCCCTACAGTCAGATCGGGTACGCGGTCACCCGGAGGGACGAGCAGCGAGGAGTCGTTTCCAACCAGGAATTCTATGGTCGCGGAGGATTATCGGAGTTGAGTCTCGGGCTGTCGTACGCTCCGGACCGATCTTTCTTCGTCGGCTTCAAGGCTTCGTATCTCTACGGACGTGTCCGGCAATATACGCGCATCGATTTTGAAAACGCATCATTCACCGACGATGTGATCGAAAGGTCGTCGTTTCATTCCGGATTTCTGCTGACCTTGGGAGTTCTTTGGGAACCCTCGTCGACGACATTTGGAATTCGTCTCCCCAGAGATTTCTCGATTGGCGTAGCCCTCTCGCTTCCAACGTCCACCACCGTCGAACAGGACGCTGTGTTCGGGGTACTCGACACCGTCCTGACGAATCATGGAACTGCGTCTGTTCCCCTGCGATTCGGACTCGGCACGGCGTTTCGTTTTGCGGATCGGTACGTCGTCGCAGCGGATGTTGCCTTGCAAGACTGGTCGGGTTCGACGTATCTCGGTGCTTCGGTCCCTGATCTTCGCAACAGCATACGGATGTCGGCGGGGATTGAAGCTTTACCGCGGCTCAACGACCTCAGCGTTTTTCAGAGGATCGCATACCGCCTTGGCGCAGGCTATCATCAAACATCCGTCAGTGTCAACGGAACGGGTATCGACGAGATGTTTGTGACGGGTGGCGTCGCGGTGCCGATCGGACCCAATGCGCGGTTGAACATTGCGCTCCAATACGGCGTTCGGGGAACGACAAGCAACGGACTCCAACGCGACTCGTATCTGCGACTGAATGTCGGACTTACCGGCAGCGAGTTGTGGTTTGTGAACTTTGAAGAAGATTAACTGACCGCTGAAATGTCACGGTTCAAGTAAAAAGATTGAACCGCCAAGAACGCCAAGACTGCAAAGGTCGCCAAGAGAATTGTTTTTTTGACCACGAATGGACACGAATGCTTTGAAGGGCATGGAGCGCGAAGAGCCACGAAGGTGAGAATATCATGATTGCCATCGGAAGCGACCACGCGGGATTCACGTATAAAGAGCGGATCAAAGAGCTCCTTCTGACTCTCGGCGAAAAAGTGCAGGATGCGGGGCCCACATCGGCAGCGTCGACAGACTACCCCGATTGGGGTCATGCCGTCGCCGAAGCGGTGAGCACGGGGAAGGTCGATAGGGGCATTCTGATCTGCGGTACTGGAATAGGTATGTCGATCGTCGCCAACAAGCACAAGGGTGTCCGTGCGGCTGTCTGTGAGTCCGTCACTTCCGCCCGGCTGGCCCGGCTGCACAACGACGCGAACATCTTGTGTGTGGGCGAGCGAGTGATCGGCTGGGAAAGCGTCGTAGACATCGTTACGGCGTTTCTGAAGACGCGGTTCGACGGCGGCGAACGCCACGCACGACGCGTCGGCAAGATCCACTCCCTGACCAACCTCTGACGACACCATGCGCCACCTCCAGTCTCAGGATCCCGAGATCTACGCGGCGATCCGCTCCGAAGTCCACCGCCAGAATACCAAGCTTGAGCTCATCGCCTCCGAAAATTTTGTCAGTCCGGCCGTCCTGGAAGCGCTGGGGACCGTGCTGAACAACAAGTATGCGGAAGGTTACCCGGGGAAGCGATATTACGGCGGGTGCGAGTACGTCGATATTGCGGAGAATCTTGCCCGCGACCGCGCGAAGCAGTTGTTCGGGGCAGCGTACGCCAATGTGCAGCCGCATTCAGGTTCGCAGGCCAACATGGGGGTCTACTTTTCATTCCTGAAACCGGGCGACACGGTGCTGGGCATGGACCTTTCCCATGGCGGCCACCTGACGCATGGATCACCCGTGAATTTCTCAGGGCAATTGTATCGGTTTGTCGCTTATGGCGTAAAGAAAGAGACGGGGATCATTGATTACGACGCCGTTGCCGACGTCGCAAAGCGGGAAAAGCCGAAAATGATCACCGTCGGGGCAAGCGCATATTCTCGGAATATCGACTACCTAGCCTTTCGTCGCATCGCCGACCAGGTCGGCGCATTTCTGTTCGCCGACATCGCGCATCCCGCAGGGCTTATCGCCGCCAAGCTCTTGAACGATCCCATCCCGCATTGCCACGTGGTCACTTCGACTACCCACAAGACCCTCCGCGGACCTCGCGGAGGATTGATCCTTATGGGAAAGGACTTCGACAATCCATTCGGCCAGATCTGGGTAAAGTCCGGCCGGACCAAGCGTATGTCGGAAATCCTCGACTCGACGATCATTCCCGGAATTCAGGGGGGTCCGCTGATGCACGTGATCGCCGCGAAGGCGGTCGCATTTCGCGAGAATTTGCTTCCGGAATTCCGCGTATATGCCGCGCAGATCATTGCAAACGCTCAGGCGCTTTCAGCCGAACTGACCGCGCTGGGATACTACATCATCTCCGGCGGTACCGACAATCATCTCATGCTTATCGACCTGCGCAACAAGGACGTCACGGGCAAGGAGGCACAGGAAGTTCTCGACCTTGCGGGCATTACGGTGAACAAGAACGCCGTTCCTTACGACGACAAATCGCCGCTCGTCACCAGCGGCATACGCGTCGGCACGCCTGCCATTACGACCCGCGGCATGAAAGAACGCGAAATGCGTCAGATCGCACAGTTAATCGACCGGGCCATCCGGTCGCGGAAAGACGCTGCCGCCCTTGCACAGATCAGTGAAGACGTGAAGTCACTCTGCGACGGATTTCCCCTCTATCCTGAGCCTCTTTCAGCTTGATTCCCATGTCCCCTGTCGGCACGCCTGCCGATCCCGAACCAGTGCACGCCAACCGGCGCGAGATGTCGTTCCTCGACCATCTTGAAGAGTTACGATGGTCCATTCTTAAGGTCGTCGTCGGCGTTTTGCTGGCGGCGATCGCATGTTCGGTCTACGCCGATTTCATCGTCACGACCATTCTGCTTGGTCCTTTGAAGACCGCGGGCATGAAGGCCCAGGTGTTATCCCCCTACGGAATCGTCCTGCTGTACATGGAAACCGTGCTGATCTGCGGACTGATCCTCAGCATGCCGAACACGCTGTATTGGCTCTGGAAATTCGTCGCTCCCGGGCTGTTGCCAAAAGAACGCAGGTACATTTCCCGGATCGTCTTCTTCACGTCTCTGTGTTTCTTCTCCGGCGTCGCTTTTGCGTATTATATCCTGTTGCCAACTGCGTTGAAATTCTTCGCAACATTTGGGACCGATCAGATCGACCTTAACATCGCCCTCGACCGGTACGTCAGCTTCGTGCTGGCAATGCTTCTCGGGGCCGGCCTCGTTTTCGAGCTGCCGATGATCTCGTATTTCTTGTCGAAGATGGGCTTCCTTACGCCTGCCTTCATGCGCCACTATCGGCGCCATGCGATCGTGGCCATTCTCATTATTTCCGCAGTCGTGACACCGACGCCCGACGTCGTGACCCAGGTCCTCCTGGCGGCACCGATGATGCTCTTGTACGAAATCGGCATTTTCGTGTCGCACGTGTCGCAGCCGTCGAAAGACGGGGAGGCGGCGTGACGACATCAACTCCGGGCTTGGGCGACCTCCGCAGGCCGGTTATCGAAGAGCTCAAGCGCTTCGACGGTGTCTTTCGAGAATCCCTGCGTTCCAGAGTCGGACTGCTCAACATCATCACCCGTTATATCATCCGACAAAAAGGGAAAAAGGTCAGACCTTTGCTGGTCTTCCTCAGCGCCCAGGCCACCGGCGGCATCACCGACCGCACGTTCCGCGGCGCCACACTCGTCGAGATCCTCCATACCGCCACGCTTGTTCACGACGATGTCGTGGACGATGCCGACACGAGACGCGGATTCGCTTCCATCAACGCCGTGTGGAAAAACAAGGTCGCCGTTCTCCTTGGAGACTATCTGCTTGCCCGCGGCCTTCTGCTGTCGATCGAACACGGCGATCACGATTTTCTGCAACGCACGTCGGATGCCGTCAAACGCATGAGCGAAGGCGAACTCCTGCAGATCCAAAAAAGCCGCCAGCTCAACCTCAATGAAGAAACATATCTCCAGATCATCGGCGACAAGACGGCCTCGTTGTTTTCCACCTGCACCGAGATCGGAGCCATGAGCGCCACGTCCAACGCCGATCTCCACCGGCGGCTCAGGGAGTATGGCGACCGTGTCGGCATAGCGTTTCAGATCCGGGACGACCTGCTCGATTACCTCGGAAAACGGTCGATCATCGGCAAACCGACGGGAATCGACATCAAAGAGAAGAAGCTCACACTCCCGCTCATTTTCGCGCTGGACAACGGACGTCGCACCGACGCACATCAGGCGTTGAGCAGGATCCGAAAGGGGGCAAACGCAAAGGACGTTGCGTGGATCGTCGATTTCGTCGAACGATCGGGGGGTATAGAGTATGCCGGGCGGAAAGCGCAGGAATTTGCGGATCAAGCCCGTGCGGCAATCGGTCCGCTACCGCCGTCCGTTGCAAAGGACGCGCTTATGAAGTTTGTGGATTTCGTGATGCAGAGGAGCACCTGAGACCCACACCCCCGAATACACAGGAAGGCCCCGGCGGAGAATCCGTCGGGGCCTTTGCATTTCATCTCTTCGTGCAGATCGTGGGAAAATCTCTTCCCGGCTTTTCCTACGCTTTGACCTCTCGCTGTACGTCCGAACCGCCGTTCGTTTCCTGTATCTGATCCAGTTTGCTCTTGAGCTTTGACAGCTCCCGGTCCGTGTTGCGCAAGCGCATTGCCACGATCTCTGCAAGCTTGAGCACGATCTTAATGCCGAGGGAAGATTTCTTTTCAATGAGGTCGAAGAGGTCGGGACGGAAGAACCCAATCAGCGTGCAATCCACTTTGCACACCGCATTCGCTGAACGCGGGGATTCATCCAACAGCGCCAGCTCACCGAAAAAGTCCCCTTCTGTAAGGTTGACGAGCTCTCTCTGCTGTCCGTCTTTATCACCGATCGAAATGGACACCTCCCCCTCCTGCACAATGTACATTCCAAGCCCGGGGTCTCCCTGATAGAACACAGGCTCGCCCACGCGGTATTCTCGCTTGTGTACGATCGCGGCTACTTCCTTCAATTCGCGAGGAGTAAGGATGGAGAACGCCGGCACGCGGCTGAGCACTTCTTCGACGGAGCCTTTTCGAACGCTCCGTCCCGTAAAGATGTTCTTCCAGATCGGGTTTTCGGTGACGAACTTTTTTACCGCCATGGCGGCATGTAAACCTTATGTAATGAAGTTCAGCCAGTGATACTTGTCGACACCGTTCCGTACGACGTCGAAGAATGCGGTCTGCAGGTCCTTCGTCACGGGTCCAGGCTTTCCTTCACCTACGGGAATGCGGTCGATCGAACGAACCGGCGTTATTTCCGCCGCCGTTCCCGTAAAGAAGACCTCCTCGACGGTGAAGAGCATTTCGCGGGGGATGTTCATTTCGACGACGTTGTATCCGAGCTCCCGAGCGAGCGTGATGATGCTCGACCGTGTGACGCCCGGAAGGATGGCGGCCGAGATCGGGGGCGTAAAGACAGTTTTTTCGCGAACCAGAAAGATGTTCTCGCCGCTTCCTTCACTGACGAGACCGAACGCGTCGAGGGCGATGCCCTCGATGTATCCTCCTGCGATAGCCTCAAGCTTGATGAGCTGAGAATTGAGATAGTTGCCGCTGGATTTGGCGATCGTCGGGAACGTGTCGGGAGCGGCACGGCGCCACGAGGAAACGCAGGCGTCGATGCCGCGCTCCAGCGCCTCGGCGCCCAGATATGCGCCCCATTCCCACACGGCGATCGTCACATCCACCGGGCAGCCGAGCGGATTTACGCCGACCTCGCCGTACCCGCGGTACACAATGGGCCGGATGTAGCATGCCTTCAGAGAATTCGCCTTGATGGTCTCCTTGATGGCCTGCTCAAGGTCCAGTTTCGAATACGGCACATCGGCCCTGTAGATCTTTGTGGAATCGTACAGCCGGCGCAAATGGGCGTCGAGCCGGAAGATCGCCGGACCTTTCTTCGTATCGTAACAGCGAATGCCCTCGAACCAGCTCGACCCGTAGTGGATCACATGCGACAGGACGTGGATCTTTGCCTCGTCCCATTTCACAAGTTTTCCGTTCATCCATATGTAAGGAACGTTTTTGACGGCCATGGTAGCGTCTGTAGTCAGTGGAAGAGTTCAGATCGGCATCTGGAACAACCGATACCGTTTGTCGATGACACCATTCATCGCTTCTGCGGATCGGACCATTCGCTCGTTGTCTTCAAGCACCCAGCTTGCCTCGCCGAATTGGTAACCCAATTTCCTGGCGCGAACTGCGGTCTCGTAGAACAACGCCCCTGCCGCTCCGGTGCTAAGGTATTCCGGGAGCACGCCGAGAACAATAATCCGAACCGTGTCGATGTGCTTCTTTTTTGTGTACAAATGCCAGAGGCCCGTCAGCAAGCCGCCCCCTCTGTTGAACTTCAGGGCCTGATGAATATCGGGAAGAGATAATCCAAAACCAATCGTTTTCCCTTTGCTTTCAGCGAAGATAACCAGCTCGGGTACGATGACGGGCTTAAGATCCTTGGCCAGTGCGTCAATCTCTGCATCCGTCATGGCAACAGCGCCCCAGTTCTTTGCCCACGCCCGGTTATAGATTTCCTTGACGCGCTCCACGTCCTCCTGAAACTTGTTCATGTTGATGGAGCGGAAGGTCAGGCTCTGACGCTGTTTTACGACCTCGTGCGCACGGTTGAAACGGTCCGAATACACGGTTTCCTGGGACAGGTGATACGCAAACAAGTCCTTGATCTTCCGGAGCCCGTACGCTTCCAGCAACGTCGCATAGTACGGAAGATTGTACGGCATCAGGAGGGTTGGACTTTTGTCGAATCCATCGATGAGCAGACCGTATTCATCGTTCACGGAAGGAGATGCAGGTCCACGGAGCGCCGTGGACCCTTTAGCCTTGACGAAATCACGGGCAGCGTCGAGGAGCGCGTTAGCGACGGCCTGGTCATTCACAGACTCAAAAAAGCCGAAGAACCCCATCGATTCTCCATGCTCTTTGTTGTGATTGTGATTTACTATCGCAGCTATCCGTCCCACCATGGTCCCGTCGCGCTCAGCGATGAAGAATTCCGAATCTGCGTGAACGTAGAAGGGGTTCTTCTTCACGTCCATGAGTTTTCGCCGGTCCATGCGCAAAGGAGGGACCCATGCCGGGACATCAGAATACAGGGACCAGAGGAAGTCGATGAATGTTTCAGTATCGCGGGACGTGCGTACCGGACGGATGTGGATGCTGCCCATAAACCTTTTCCTGGAAGTGAAAGACAAAGCCGCCCCGTTGGTGCGAAGCGGCTTGGGAATGGTCGGTCACGAGAACACAGCGTCAGTCAAGAAAGTACGCCAACCTTTCTGCCGACTGTGGCAAACACATCAAGGATCTTATCTAGGTGCTCATCCTCGTGCGTGGCCATGTAGCTTGTCCGGAGCATTTCCATGCCCGGCGGCACCCCCGGTCGGATGAATGCGTTGACGAACACTCCGCCTTCGAACAGGTATTTCCACATGATCAGGACCTTCTCGGTATCGCCGATGATGACGGGAACGACGGCCGAATCATGTTCGTTGACACGGTACCCCATCTGTTTCAGGCCCGACCTCATTTTCCTGGCGTTCTTCATGAGACGATCGATCCGTTCCGGTTCGCGCTCCAGGATCCCCAATGCTGCAATCGCGGAAGCCACAGAAGCGGGCGTCGGACTTGCGCTGAAGATCAATGCAGGGGCAGTGTGCTTGAGGTAATTGATGACCGCCCGATCCCCCACGACAAACCCGCCCAGCGAAGCGAAGGTCTTGCTGAATGTTCCCATGGTCATGTCGGTCTCGTTCTCAAGGCCGTAATGACTCGCTGTCCCGCGTCCTCCCTTGCCGATGACGCCAACCGAATGCGCGTCGTCGATGAGAATTCGGGCGTTGTACTTCCGCGCAACGCGGACCATGTTCGGCAGGTCAACGATCTCACCCGATGTGCTGAACACGCCGTCTGAAACAATGATTTTCCCCGCTTCCAAAGGCAAGCGGGAGATCATTGCCTCGAGATGTTTCATATCGTTGTGCTTATAGCGAACGACGGCTTCGTTGGGCTTCGCCCCGGCATATGATGCCGCACCGGCAGCGATGAGATTACCGGCCACAATGCAGGCGTGATTGTCCTTGTCCGTCACCACGTACTCTCCCCGTTGCACGAGGGACGGAATGACTCCCTGTGCTGTCTGATACCCGGTACTGAACAGCAGGCAGTCTTCTTTACCGAAGAATTTGGAGAGTCGGGCTTCCAACTCCACATGAAGGTCGAGTGTCCCCGTCAAGTAGCGGGAACCGGAACAGCCGGTGCCATATTTTTCCACCGCTTTGATCGCGGCTTCTTTGACGTCGGGATGAGCGGTGAGTCCGAGGTAGTTGTTGGACCCGGCCATGATGACCTTGCGGCCTTCAATGGTGACGACCGGACCCTCGTTTTCCTCGATGGCATGGAAGTAGGGATACAGCCCCGCGGCTTTCGTTTCGTCGGCACGCGTGAAACTTCGACACTTTTCAAAAAGGTCCAACGGTTACTCCTTCGACTATGCACAGGTTCGATCTCTCCAACCTCCAGCACGTTTTCTTTGCGCAACCTAACAAATTTCAATATACTGAGAGCCACACGGAAAGTCAATTACAAGTGCAAGCAAGACAACGAGTTAGCAAGAATGGGAACATCCTGGTCACGGGAGCGACCGGATTTATCGGAAGTCATCTCGTCGAGAAGCTGCTCGCGGACGGACTGCGTGTACGCTGCATTGTCCGACCCGGCAGAACGGTCGGCACCTGGATCGATGGATTGCCGTTGGACGTCGTTGAAGCCGACCTGACTGCATCGACCTCTCTCGATGCGGCGTTCGAAAATGTCGACACGGTCATTCATGTCGCCGGAGTCACCAAGGCGAAGCGTGAGCGTGACTACATGCATGGAAACGTGGATGCCACTTCTTCCCTGCTGCGGGCCGCCGGACGAGCTGGAGTCCGCCGCTTCACGTTCATCAGCAGTCAGACTGTCGCCGGCCCGAGCCCGGACGGCCGCCCGTTGACAGAAGACGATCCATGCCGACCGCTGACCGCTTATGCACGGTCTAAACGAGAATGCGAATTGATGTGTTTGGACGCGGCGACGAGCATACCAATGACCATTATCCGGCCTTCCGCCGTGTATGGGCCGCGTGATCGTGATACTCTGGAGATGTTCCGGTGGGTCAGGTATGGCATCCGGCCCGTGATCGGCTCGGCGGACAAGACGTTAAGCCTGGTACATGTCCGCGACCTCGTGGAGGGGATCTTCGCGGCCACGTTCGACAATCGGGGCGCCGGTCGTCTATATTTTGTAGCCGACTCCGAACCGTATCGTTTCGACAACATCATCGAGGCCCTTTCTCGGGTCATGAACAAACAGCCGGTCGCCATACATTTTCCATCAGGGCTGCTGTTCACCGTCGCGGCCATCGTACAGGGGGTCTCGTTTTTCGGAACCAGACCAGCCGTGCTGTCTATCGATAAAGCGCGGGATATGATACAGTCTCACTGGGTGTGCAACCCAAACCGTATCGCACAAGAGATCGGATTCCGTTCGATACTTCGTGTGAGCGAGGGATTCCAAGAGACGTATGACTGGTACCGTGCAAACCGCTGGCTGTAAATTTCGCGCGGCGTCCTATTCAACAAGCCGTTTGCGAAGTGCGGCGTGTTCCTCCCAAATCTCTTTCGGAAGCCGGTCGCCAAACTGACGATAGAATTTTTCCATTTCCACGGTCCCGTTCAGCCATCCATGCCCGTCCAGGGCGGTCAATGTTTCCATAGCACCAGCCGGAATCTTGAGTCCGTCCGTTTCAATGGCATCCGCCGTAGGCATATATCCGAGTGGTGTTTCGACAGCTTTGCCGCGCCCTTCCACTCGATCCAGTATCCACTTCAGCACACGGATGTTCTCGCCATAGCCCGGCCAGAGGAATTTCCCGCTTGCGTCCTTGCGGAACCAGTTGACGCGAAAGATCTTCGGCGGATCCTTCATGCGCTTTCCCATCTCCAGCCAATGGGCAAAATAGTCCGCCATATTGTAACCGCAGAACGGCAGCATCGCCATGGGATCACGCCGAACAACTCCTACCGCACCCGTCGCAGCCGCCGTAGTCTCCGCCCCCATGCTCGACCCCATGAAAACACCGTGTTGCCACGAAAACGCCTGATATACCAGCGGCACCGTTACCGAGCGGCGGCTACCGAATATGATGGCCGAAATGACCACGCCATGAGGGTCCTCCCAGGACGGCGAGATCGTCGGACACTGTCGTGCCGGCGCAGTGAACCGTGAATTGGGATGGGCAGCCTTCGCTCCACCCGGGCCCCATGTTCGCCCTTGCCAGTCGATCAGGCCTGAACCCGGCTCCGTGCCGATACCCTCCCACCAAGGTTCATGATTCGCCGTCAACGCCACATTCGTGTAAATTGTGTTCTTCCTGATCGTTTCCATCGCGATCGGGTTGGTCGAAAAACCGGTCCCGGGCGCAACACCGAAGAATCCCGCTTCCGGATTGATCGCACGCAAGCGGCCTTCCCTGTCGATGAACATCCATGCGATGTCGTCACCGATAGTCCACACCTTGTATCCTTGATCCGCCAGCGTCGACACGAGCATTGCAAGGTTGGTCTTGCCCGAGGCACTCGGAAAAGCCGCGGCCATGTACGTCACTTTGCCCGACGGATCCTGCAGGCCTATAATGAGCATATGTTCCGCCATCCATCCCTGCTGCCTGGCCATGAATGATGCGATCCGAAGCGCGAAGCATTTCTTGCCCAGCAGAGCATTCCCACCGTACCCGGACCCGATGCTCCAGATCAACCGTTCCTCGGGGAAATGCATGATGAACCGCCGGTTGGGAGAGATGTCGCCCAGCGAATGAAGGCCCGGAATAAACTCTTTCGATGCCTTGTAATGCTCGAGCGCCACCGTACCGACTCGCGACATGATGTGCATATTCGCGGCCACATACGGGCTGTCCGTGATCTCTACGCCAACCTTGCTGTAGGGGGAACCGACGGGGCCCATCAAATACGGAATGACATACATCGTCCGCCCCTTCATCGAGCCCGCAAACAACGGCCTCACCTTTTCCTTCCCTTCAGCAGGGGATATCCAGTTATTGTTCGGACCGGCGTCTTCCTTTCGCTGCGTACACACGAACGTCAACTGTTCGGTGCGGGCAACGTCGTTCGGATCGCTCCGATGAAGATAGCAGTGCGGATGCGTCGACTGGTTGAGCTCAATGAGCGTTTTGTCGGCCAACATCGATGCGATCAGGGCATCATACTCGCGCTGAGAACCGTCGCACCAGTACATGCGGTCGGGTGTGGTCACACGTGCCGATTCGTCCACCCAGCGTTCGATATCAGAACTCATTCAGCAATTCTCCGTTCAAGAAAGAAACAATGGCCAGTGTCACCTACGGCTCAGGATCGCGGCTGCCAGCCACGAACGTTGGCAGTTTCAATTCTCACTTCATCCCCCAACAGCGTACTGGGGATGGGATCAGGATAGTACTTCTGGCAGCAAGCGTATGCTTCCAGACTCGATGCGTTCCAGTACGACGGACATGACGCGCAATGGATGTTGTCGCCGTCGAGATAGAAATCCTGCGACCTGCAGTTCTCACTCTGGCTCATCGCCGTAACTACTTTTCCCCCGGGCGTGATGTATGCGAGCACCGGAACCTTTTGTTTTCCCTCGGGGTCAAGGAATCGCACAATACGATACTTCTGGACCTCACTCAGCGGCACGATCATGAACGGACCCTCGACACGGGCGGTGACCATGGTGCTGGCAGTCTTCTCTGCGGGGCCGGGCGCAGTGATATCCGGTTGTTTGGCAATGACCGGATGATAATCACGAAATGCGTCCCGATAGAACGACCAGATGCCCACAGCCACGACTGACGCAATCACCAGCCGGAGGACCCAGGGAGCCAGGCGTCCGGAACCGGAAGATGCACCGGAGGAGGCACCTACCGTATCATGGACCTTCGCCCCGCATTGCGGACATACGCCCGCATCGGCTTCGACTTCGTTTCCGCAAACTTGGCATACGTTCATTTTTTCACCAAACATCCGCTCTGCTGTTGCGATCAGAACCTTCCATTATTCCTGCGAAATATCCGGCTCCCCAATCAAGGCCCTCACTCGTGCGACTGACTCGGCCACGCGGGCGGCAGTATCACCCAGGATCATCACGTGCCCCATTTTCCGCCGGGGCTCTACTCTCTGTTTTCCGTACACATGGAGTTTCACACCCGGGACCTCGTGCAGCCGACGGACATCAAGCGTCTCCACATGCTTACCCAAAAGATTCACCATCGCGCACGGCGTCAAAAGTCGCGGTTCAGGGACGTCCAAGCCGGCGACGACCCGGACGAGAACCTCAAATTGTGAGATGGAACATGCATCGAGCGAAAAATGACCCGAGTTGTGCGGTCTCGGCGCCAATTCGTTCACAAGGACCCTTTCGTCCTTTGTGACGAACATTTCCACGCACAGCACGCCGACAACGTTCAAGCCTTCGATAATCTTCCTCGCCAAAGCCAATGCTTCCGTCCTTGCTACGCCGGATATTTCCGCCGGAACGACCGTGCAGTGGAGGATGTGGTCGCGGTGTTCGTTTAATGCGACCGGAAATTCCTGCACTCTGCCGGAATCCTCCCTGGAGGCGATGACCGAGACTTCGCACGCAAGGTCGAGGAATTCCTCGACGACAACTTCTTCCGGGGCTGACGCATAGCTCCGAACATATGCTTCGACGTCGCCTGAACTGCGAAGCAATGTTTGTCCCTTGCCGTCGTATCCTGCGTTGGCTGTCTTTACGACCGCAGGAAGGCCCACGGAAGCGATCCCCTCGCGAAGACCGTCTGCCGTCAATGCCGAGGCAAATCGCGCGACCGGGATTCCCAGTCGTTGCAGTGCTTCTTTTTCCTGCACACGGTGTTGCGAGATCCGCAGAATCTCATGTCCTGGGCGGACACGTTTCAGTCGTTCCAGTCCCTCGACGATATCGGTGCTGATGTGTTCGAATTCGTATGTGACAACGTCGGCCGACGTTGCCAGACGTCTGGCAGCGACTTCGTCCGAAAACGGCGCAACGATAGTCTCATCAGCCAGCCGGGAAGCAGGGCACGTTCTGTCCGGATCCCACACAATGCTCCGATACCCCATGCGCTGGGCTTCGCGGACCGTCATCATGCCAAGCTGGCCGCCGCCGATAATGCCCAGAACGGAGGGCGGGAGGAGCGGTTGGCTCATATCTTCGCTGCCAGAACCTTTTGCTGAAGTCGCTCGGCATATTGTTCCAGCCGCTCCCGGAGCCCGGACTCGCTGTTGGCCAAAATGCGAACCGCGAGAAGGCCGGCATTCGCCGCGTTCCCGATGGCGACCGTCGCGACGGGGATTCCTGCCGGCATTTGGACGATGGAAAGCAGGGAATCGAGGCCGTTCAACGCACGAGACTGAACGGGAACGCCGATGACCGGAAGCGACGTCTTCGACGCCACCATCCCCGGCAAGTGAGCCGCACCACCGGCGCCGGCGATGATGACCTTCAATCCCCGGCGGGCAGCGTGCGCTGCGTATGAGAGCATATAATCTGGAGTGCGATGCGCCGAGACCACGAGAAATTCATGCGGAACGTCAAATTCTTTGAGGATGGAACGCGCACCTTCCATTGTTTCGGCGTCCGAAGAGCTCCCCATAATGATGCCAACGAGCGGTTTCTTTCCCCGAATGCGGGATGCGGACCTGAGTTTCTTGGTAGATTTTTGAGCGCGATGTGGCATTGTGAACTCTTGAAGTCGTAGAATTGCGGGTCAAGGAAACACGCCGTCCAGGGTGTTTCTATTTGGATCGAGATGCAACCGCGACCCGATTGGCAATGAGGGCCGCCGTGGCACCTGCTCCGAATCCGTTGTCAATGTTAACCACGGTCAGTCCGGGCGAACACGATTGAAGCATCGTCATTAAAGCTCCCTCGCCCCGACCTCCATAGCCATATCCAATACTCGTCGGAACACCGATAACAGGAATGGGCACAAGACCGCGAACAACTGACGGAAGCGCTCCTTCCATGCCCGCGACCACGACGGCGACGGATATCTCATCCTTGAGAATTGTCTCGACAGGTTTCAACAGGCGGTGAATTCCGGCGATTCCAACGTCGAAAAACGCGGTCACGGCGCATCCCATGGTTTCCGCCGTGACACGAGCCTCTTCGGCCGCCGGCGCATCGGACGTCCCGGCGGCAAGAACGGCAATTCGACCACCGGTCGGTGGTATGTCGAATCCATCCTTCCGAACGACCAGGATCCGGCCCACGTCGTTCCATTCGGTCCTAACACCGGGACCGAGAAGCTGCAGAATGGAGTGAATGTCCGTGGACCTCACCCGGGTAGCCAAACCGAATCCCGTTCGGGCGACAAAGGCAGTCAGTGCAGCGGCGATCTGCTCGACGGATTTCGATTCAGCAAAAACGGCCTCCGGGATCCCCGTTCGTCGGACACGATCATGGTCGAGATTGGAGAACGATTTCAGTATGTCTGAGGATTCGTGCACGGAAGGATTTTGAAATATTGTAGACTGAAAATATATGCAAAAATGAGGAAAGACCAGAGAACTATATGGGATTTCCGCCCCTGGCGGCCCTGCGAATGCGGTCGACGATCGCCTCTCCAATGCCCCGTTCCTCAGGCGCTTCGATCACAATGGCATCCACGCCTGCTCCGTCAAGTTCCCTCAGTGCCCCGAAGAGAAGGCGAGCATATGATTCCACAGACCCCTTTGCCCTGACGACCCGAAGTCCCGAAGTAGACTCCACGTTCAGCGTCCTCACAATAACTCCAATCGACCGTCCGCCGGCGCGCAAGTCTGACAAGTTTTGGTCGAGCGCATTCTGTCCGCCTTCCTGAACCACGATCACTTCGGCACGGGGGGCATAATGTCGGTGTCGCGTCCCCGGTGATCGGCGCAATAGTGCCAGATCTTCGGCGATACGCATAGGTCCGGCAGTCTTTTCAAGCTCCTCCCTCGTTACGCCGCCGGGCCGCAGAATGACAGGAGGACGGACCGTGACATCGACGACAGTCGATTCGAGACCGATATGCGTCGGTCCGGCATCGAGAATAAGGTCAATCTGACCCTGCAGGTCCGCGAACACGTGTCCGGCCGTCGTAGGTGATGGACGGCCTGATAGATTGGCGCTGGGTCCGACAATGCCGCGGCCCAGCTTGATGATGATATCGCGCGGTACAGGATGGTCGGGCACTCGAACCGCCACCGTATCAAGACCTGCGGTCACCGCCGCAGGCAACATTCCATTGCCGTGCAGCACGAGCGTCAGCGGTCCGGGCCAGAATGCCGCAGCGAGACGCTCTGCAAGCGACGGGACTTTTGCCGCAACCTGCGACACCTGTTCGACGCCGGCAAGATGGACGATCAGCGGATTATCTCCCGGCCGTCCCTTTGCGGCGAACACACGACGGACTGCGTTTTCATTGAACGCATCGGCAGCGAGTCCGTAGACTGTTTCCGTGGGAAAAGCTACAATGCCTCCCGCATTTAAGATCGCAGCAGCTTCGTCAATGACGTTGGCAGAAGGATGATCGCTGGAGACCGGCAGGATGCGTGTTTCTGGCACAACCGCTCAGGGAAAGTGAGAACGTGGCGTCCGTCAGAGCGGCTTGAAACGCTCGAAGGCCTGATGGCAGGAATTGCAGAGATACAATTGCTTACAGAGCGTTGCGCCAAACTCGCTGTCAAGCTTCGTCTCGGACGAACCGCAATGGGGACACTTCACCGGCAACGCCAGCGTGGCGGGCAACGATTCGCCCCGCGGAGGCGGAGGAGCGATGCCAAACGCCTGAAGACGACGCCGTGCATTTTCAGCGAGGAGATCTGTCGTCCATGACGCCCTCTGATCCACGATGACGGTTACCTGGGTACAGCCGTGCGACACAAGCGTTTCCTCGACATCCATGCGCATCTGGTGGAGCGCAGGACAACCGCTAAACGTCGGACACAACGTCACTTCGACGGCGCCGTCGTCAGTTCTGACGCGCGTGACAATTCCCAGATCGATGAGCGACAGTACGGGGATCTCCGGGTCGGGGATCGTCCGAAGAATGTCCCACACCGCCTGTTCCGAAATGGGTACGCTTACCATGACGCCCCCGACACGGATTGGTAGACCATGTGCAGGTCTGCGATCAACTGTTCCAGGTCGGACGTATGATCGCCGGCGCGACCGCCGTAATCGGCCAGACACAGCGGCTTGCTCGAGCCGTCGAGGGGGAGCGTGATCGAGACGGCGCCAAACGTCGCCACGATGCGTTCAATCCACGCAGTCTGCAGCTTTGCATTGCCGGGGAAAACACGCTCGCGGACCAGCACATCTTCATGCTCGAGCCGTTCAAACAATCCCAGGGATTGGGGAAACGCCGTTGCCGTTGCCGCGTGCATTCTTCTTCTGCTTTCGTCCGTTGCGTCGCCGAGCCGTTCCACGAGTGCCTCGCTGTGCAACAGATGATATGCTTCCTCCTTCATGATCCTTGCGGCCGCATCGCGTATCGGTCCATACGAACTTTGCGCCAGGGCTTCGAGCCGCACGTGTTCCGCTTCGTCGAAGAGATATTGTCGGACGACCGTATACGCGAAATCTCCGCGTGGGTACGCAACGAATCTGCAGCACCGGAAGTCCAGCCACTGACGCTCAAAGGCCATCGCGTCCGGCGATCGTTGCAACAGACGTTCCAGCAGCGTGTACCACACGAGGCTGTGCCCGATCTCATCCTGCGCGATGTTCGAGAAGGCAATATCCTCCTCCAGGATGGGAGCATACCCTGTCCATTCCGAATCACGGTGGCCGATGACCAGCTCGTCGTCGGCGAGCGCGGTCAACATTTCTATTACTGGGGCGTTAGCCTTGGTCATTCGTGGAGCTTGTCGGGAGCGTCGAATGCTTTGGGGTCTCTGTAACTCTTGTCCGTTGTGTGCACGAAGAATACGTCGTCCTGATAATCCGTCATCGCAATATCGCGGGATCGCACGACCCAGATGCTTGTGCACGCCATGCGGCGGGCGAACTGGTCCCTCGCCATCTGGAGGGCGATCTGCGGGTCGGGGGCATGCACCGCCCCGACGTGTTCGTGCGAGTCTCCCCGCTTGGCCTGATGGAAGACCTCATACGTCTCCCACTGAGTGTCGCTCATACTGCCTTCCGCGTTTGATGTGCCTGGAGCGCCTCGCGTACCCAGCGGCCCTCTTCATGCGCCTTGCGGCGGACTTCCAATCGTTCCTTGTTGCACGGTCCATCCCCGCTGATCACGCGCTTCAACTCCTCCCAATCGGGCGGAGAATAGCGATAATGCCCGGTCGTGCCGTCCAGACGGCATTCCTGGTCCGGTACACTTATGCCCAAGGCCCTGATCTGGGGGACGATGTGGTCGACGAATTCTTGACGGACCTGTTCGTTGGATTTTGTCTTGATCCGCCACCGAAGCGCCTGCTGAGAGTGGACCGACATCGCGTCCGGGGGACCCGACATCATCAGCGTCGGATACCACCACCTGTTGACGGCATCCTGCGCCATCGACCTCTGCGCTGCCGTTCCTTTCGCAAGAGTGACGATGGAGTCATAACCCTGTTTGATGTGAAACGATTCCTCGTAACATATTCGTTTCATTGCCCGCGCGTAGGGCCCGTACGAGCTCTGGGCGAGCATCGTTTGATTTATCACTGCGGCGGTGTCGACGAGCCATCCGATGACACCCACATCCGCCCAAGTAGGTGTCGGATAGTTGAACACATTTGCGTACTTTGCCTTACCGGACAAGAGTTCGTCGATCATCTCTTCCCGCGTCTTTCCTAGCGTCTCGGCCGCCCGGTAGAGGAGTTGTCCGTGACCCGCTTCGTCCTGCACCTTTGCGATCAACGTCAGTTTTCTTCGGAACCCGGGAGCATAGGGAATCCATTTCCCTTCGGGCAATTGGCCGACGATCTCACTGTGCGCATGCTGGCTGATCATGCGGATGAGATTCCTCCGGTAATCCTCCGGCATCCAGTCGCCCGGCTCGACCTTTTCACCCCGGTCGATCCGGCGCTCGAATTCCACTAATCGCTCTTCGCCAGTCAATTCAGCCATAATTCTCCCCGAGCATGACCGTTATCGCTGCGCTTGCCATGAACGTCCGAAATCAATTGGTTTCCTGAATATAGAAAAAAGAGGGGGGAATGAAAAGGCGGCCCTAGAAAGAGGCCGCCCGGTGACATGAAAGTTTAGAAGACTTCCGTTCGGTTATTTGTGCCTGCCGCGCCGGGGACGGCGCTGCATTCGCGTGGGCCGCATGCCGACCCGTCTTCCGACGTTTCTCCGGCGCCGCGGACCGGCGACGGGTTGTATCGCGGCGGAAGGCTCGGGAAGCGGCAGCGTTGCTTGCAACTCCGCTGGCGCAGGCACTTGGGAGGTAACAACCGGGATGTCGGGCGTTATGGTGCTCACTAGACCAACGCCGTTCGCCGTGTTCCATACCCGCGTGAATACCTTCACCAGAACGCTCGCCTGCTGGAAGATCAGCACAACAAAGATCCCGGCGACACTCGTCATCCCTACCGCGTCTTCAAAGATCCAATAGAAAAGAACGCTGAAGCTGAGTACGACCGCCACGCTGCCGTGGAGTGCCGCCATTCTCACCGGATGACGGCCGACAAACGCCAGCCCGTTCCACATCGCCTTGAACGACGACGACATGTCGTTGCGAACCAGAAAGATCCGCGCATACTCCGCTGAGAGGACGAGGTAGACCAACGGCAGACCGACGATCGCGATGGAGACAATGATGGCGCTCAGATACGTCGGCTCGACCACATCCCCTTTTGTCATCATCATCCAGGCGGCGCCGGCGAGAAGAACACAGACCACAACGACCGCTGCGGCTACAAGTCCCGTGGCCAGCAGCAGCCTGACTGACCGCCAAAAGAATCGTGCCGTATCGTGGAAGAACTGGCGCACAGGCCCATCTCCCTCGAACGAGGCCACAAGACCGGGGCCGAGAATTGCGTTCAGAACGAGTGAGACCAGCGCGAGCGGAATGAACGACCTCTTGACGAATTCATAGATCTCTTCGTGATGCCGGGTCATATCGGAGTAAATCGTATGATCATACCCTTGGAGCAGCGATTCGATATACGGCGATGAACCGACGGCGTTTGACAGGACGGCACGCAAGGTCAGCATCAGCGGTACGGCGAGGAGAAGATTGACGGCGTACAATGTCGCAATGATTCCACGCCGTTGCCATGCGTTGTACGCTCCGTTTAGGAGTAGAACCGGTGAAGAAGGAGTGGTCATGGTCGGCCTCGGTCAGAACAGAGCGGTATAATGAACAACGTTTTGGAACCAGTAGAGCGTTTTGAGCGCATATTTCCAGAACACCGAGGTCCCGACGGACTCGGCCCGCGCATTGTTTATGATGTTGACGTCCACAAGAAGTTTCCGGTCTGGGTCGACTTCCGCCCTGACCACGCGTGCTGGCCGTGTCTCGCGTATGCGGAGCACACGGCCTTTTCCGTCCCATGTCATGCGCATCGTGTCGCCATCGGCAAACTCCAGACGTACGTCAACGGGGAGCACAACTTCACCAAGCCGCGACACGACGATCACCGATTCGAACCGGCGCTCAGCGTCTTCGACGCGCGAGGTATCAGCGCCGCGTCCCCTGGGCACAGTAACCGGCTGTGAGACCATGGACGTGACCTCGTAGTCGCATACATCGGTCCCACCAATCATCTGCGAAAAGAACCAGTCCATCGATGGGCCAAACGCCGTTCCGTAGTGCTTGCGCACGACTTCGTTGATTACTGCTTCGAAATCCGCTCGTCCAGGATGTCGGAATCTCCATCGTTCGAAATACGTGCGCATGGCCTCATCCATGACGCGTATTCCGACGATTCGCTCCAGGGTCGCCAGAACAGTGGCTGTCTTTGAATACGTCACCGCAGAGTACCCTCCGGACGCATACTCCCAGGCCGGGATGCTCATCGGCGCTATCTTCGGATTGTCCATGCCGACATAGCTGATGCGGTTCGATTCGACGTCCCCTTCGTGATATCCGAGCACGTCGAGCACCGATCGATCAGTGCCGTAGAGAGCGTCCATGATCCTGCCTTCAGAATACTGATTGAGCCCCTCGTCCATCCAAGCCTCTTCGAATTCGTTCGACCCCACAAGTCCATACCAATACTCATGACCGAATTCGTGGATCGTTACTAATTCCACCAGCCTTACACTCTCGGGGAGGTAGCTGACCGAAAGGCCGGTGATCAATGTGGGATATTCCATCCCTCCTGCACCGCTGGCAAACAACGGTGGATCGACAATGGTCAGGTTCGAATAGGGATACTTCCCAAGCCATTTGTCGAAATACGCAAGAGCCTCTTTCGCCGACTGAAGATAGCGCTCCTGTTTGTCGGCATGCTCGGGCTGGATCAACAAGCGAATCTTCACATGATCCCAACTGTCTTCAACCACTTCGTAGTCCGGCGAACACGTCCAGGCAAAATCATGCACGTCTTCAGCGCGGTATGTGTGCGTCAACATGCCGTCGGGACGTTCCACGATCGATCGTTGAATGCCGGTCGCTCCAAGGACGTAGCCTTTCGGCACGGTCATCGACACATCATACACTCCGTAGTCTGCGTAGAATTCAGTCGTCGAATGGAACTGATGACAATTCCATCCGCCGGCAGGTTTGCCGCGCATGCCTTTGGGCTCATACACGCCCACCTTCGGAAACCATTGGCCCACGAAAAAGAAATTCCCTGCATATCCCGTCCTAGCCAAAACTTTCGGCAGTCGTGCACTGAAAGCGATTTCAACGGTGACGGACCTTCCTGGACGGACTGAGGTCGGAAGGGGTACGCGGAGGACCGTCATGTCCCTCGCATTGCCGTCGTCGGGCGCGATGAATCGGGCTCCTTGCAGCAGATCTGTCCCGTCGGTCAAACGCATGGACGTGACGTCTGTCCATCCCCACTCTCCTTCGCTCATCGACAATCCACGACTAGCTCCACCTAATGCCTTCATGAATGTCGATTCCGAATTTCGGAACGCATTCAGATATAGATGGAACTGAAGTTCCCGGATGTTGTCCCTCGTTGTATTCGTCCAGACCAACGTCTCTCGCCCGACGAGCGTCTTTTCCTGAACATCCAGGTTCACGTCGATGATGTAATTGGCGATCCTCGGACTCAACGGCTGAGGGAAGATCGGTTGGGCCTGGAGGAAGCACCCGAAGCTTGCGGTCACGATGAACGCGATCATTGTTCTTCTACGCATGGTTTCACCTGCTGACACTGTTGAAAAACATGGAAATTGTTACATTGCGTTTTGCCTTCTCCTCCCCGGCAAATCATCTTTCTCTCGACTGCCCCTCGACTCCCACCACACAGATGGCGCCAGCCCGAACGACCGATCATGTGACTCTTTGAGTTCGGTCGCCCGCCCGCCCCATTTGGGGCCCTCTCTGGTCGGGCGGGGGCGGTGGCAAGTCGCTCGGGGCAGGCATACTTCCTGCTTTCTTTGTTATTTCCTGACAAACTCCCCCACGCCGTCCCACTTGAACGATGCAACCTTTCCGTCAACACCCTGAACAAAGACAACGTCGTCCCATCCGAGAACCTTGTCTCTCCAATTCACTTGGAAGGTCTCATAATGTCTATGGTCCAGATCGCCGGTATACATCGGGCCGAATGCGAGCACGAGTTTCCCCCGTTCCAGATAGATTTTCGCTTCACCATACATCCCATGCTGATATGTTCCCAAATACGCCGTAAGCGGCATAGCCGGTTTCGTGCCCGGCACGAGGGCCTTCTTCCGTTCCTCTGTTCGTTCCTTTGCCTTGGCCTCATCGTTGCGCACGATGTCCAGCATCTCTCGGCTCCAGTCTCTCCTCTCCACTCCCAGGTAATGGTCGAAGATCCAATACACGAGCGCACCATGGAGCGCGGCACGCGGTCCGTTGAGGAGCACGACTACTCCCAGTTTCAGTTCGGGGATCATCCCGACCCGCGACCGCATACCATCTAGCCAGCCGTCATGCGTCACGACCTTTTTGCCCTGATAATCCAGAAGATTCCAGCCGAACCCGTACAATAGAAAATGCGTCGACGGTCGAAGAGCCTTCGCCAGCGAATCGAGTCGATTGATCATCTGGGGAGTCTGCATCTCCTCCACAGATTTTTGAGAAAGCAGTTGTTTTCCGTTGAAGACGCCGTTGGACAGATTCAAGCGGACCCATTGTGCCATATCGTGAGCGGTTGAATTCACAGAGCCCGCTGAACCCACGTTGTCATAGTTCGGCCATCGGATCGGTACGATGTCCTCGTCCACTTCTTCATGCGGCGTCGCCACATTTTGCCGGCCATCGAGGTCTTTCACGCTCGTCGAACTCGAGCTCATGCCCAAGGGACGGAACAACCGTTCGACGATGAACTGGTCCCACGACATGCCGGAAGCCGACCGCACCACTTCACCGGCGGCCATATACATGATGTTCTGATAGCCGAAACGGCTCCGAAAACTCGTCGCGGGCTCCAGCATCTTGACCTTCCGAAGAACCTCGGACCTGTCGTTGGTGGAACCATACCAAAGAAGATCTCCGCGGGGAAGTCCGGACCGATGGGTCAGGAGATCTCGCACGGTCAATTCACGCGTTACCCACGGGTCGTGCAGCTCGAATTCCGGCAGCCACTTGGTCACCGGATCGTCCCAGGTCATCTTCGCTTCGTCGACGAGCATTCCTACGCACGCCGCTGCCATCGCTTTTGTCGTGGAGGCAACGGAGAAGATCGTGTTCTCATCGACCGTCTCCGGCGACCCCAGTTTCCGCACTCCATAACCGCGCTCGTAGATGATGGAATCGTTCCTGACAATGGCGATCGCGAGTCCCGGTACGCTCCAGTCTTTGAGCGCTTGCTCGATGTATGCGTCCAGTCCGGGCACGCGCGAATTCTGTGCCGACAATGGAGCGGACATTCCTAGAATCAGGAAGAGCATGAACAACGGACGACGTTTCATGGTGCACCGGGCAACAACGGGTTGTTGAGAATGGATACGAATGCAGTCGCAAAACCGGAGCAACGTAGCGATTGGTGGTAGGAAAAGCAAGGTAACGGTGTGATCGACCGGAAGCGCGAATCAGTTGTCAGAGGAGTTGTGCAACTCCAAGCGTCACCCGAATTCCTTCGGGAGCGCGAAACCGGTAGGTAACATCCAGTCGGAAGAGTTGAAAAAGCCTGTTGATGCCGATGCCGGCTTCCGAATACACGCCGGAAACCGCCGGGGCGATCGACATGCGTCTGCTTCTGAACGACGACGCGGCAACCGTCGCATAGGCGACAGTCTCAATTCCGCGCTCATAGAAGTACGGCAGACCTATCCATAGGAAGAATGCGCTCCGGAAATTATGTTCCGCGGAAAACTGCACGAATCGATCACCGGCAAATTCCTTTACCCGCGCTGCACGGAGCACGCCGAGAGGCGCATAGTCCGACGATTGAGTTTCGAGCGCGAACTGACGCTGCAACGGAAGCGATCCCGTGGAAGTCCCTGCAGACAACCGCATGGTCAGCTGCGCCGGGAACAGATTACGCCGTAAGAACGTCGCGATGCGGACCTGTCCGCGGACGAGTACTCTGCTGAAATCGAATTCACCTCCCGTGGACCGCCGTGCGCTGTGTTCCATGTCGATCTGCAACTCGTTCTGGGGAATGAGGTTGAACATCACTGCCTCCGGACCCCACCGCACGGATAAACCGATCGGCTGCATGACACCTTCCTCAACGAGAGGCTGCGGACGATATTTCTCCCGGGCATAGAAAAGACTGTAGTTCGTGGTTTGGCGTGCGGAACGGTGAACCTCGCGGCCAAACGAAGCGCGTACCGACACTTCTCCCAAAGGCCTGGCCCCGATCGTAACACGACCCCCCTGCACACGGTAATAGTCGAAGTAATCATTCTTGCCGAGCAATGAGGTCAATGTGTTGGAGAAGGATGAGTGATATCCTTCATCCGAGATTGCACGAGCCTGAGAGAACCACTCCGCGCCCGTGGTCAACGAGTGATCGCTGTCCCACAGGTATTCAACTCCTGCACTTCCCTTCCATCGGTGATCAGCAACGCCGTACCCCGCCGCCGTCCGCACAGTCCAGCGTCCAGCCAGTGAGTCGAAGGTGTTTTCTCCCCCTACATACCAGCCTTCGACTCGATTGAAATGAATATCCGCATACTTCAACCATGAGAACCCGGGACCGTCGAGTCCTGCCAGCGGTCCGGAAGGCTTAAACTGCTTATCGAGGGTCTGCGTACTGTCCAGTTTCACGTAGGCTTCGTGTTCCTCGCGTGTCAGAGGGATGACCTCCCGCTCCGCCCAGAATGACGAGTCGTATTTTGCCGAAGCCGAATCGGACCGAATCCTTCGTTGCTGAAAAAGGGAATCCGGTAATGCGACGTTGATCGCATAGTCATAGATGGACGAGACGTTTTCCAGACCGAACGGCGGGAATGTGAATCCCGCAAACGAAATGCGGACGATGGCCTTGATCCGGATATCGACCGGCATCCAGTAACGGCCGGAGACCAGCGCAAACTGTTGGTCGTATGCGAGAGAGAAGTCCGGTACCAGTGGAATGACGAATGCCTCGTTCGGCCGAACGTGCACGCCGGCAAGCGCGAACTGTTCGTCCACGACATTGATCGTCCCATAGAACAACGGCGCCAGGCGTGTTGTCGGATGGATGCTGATCCGAAACACCGTCCGTCCATCAGTCGACTGTGTGCCCACAAGCTTGAAGTTGTACATATCGAACGCACTCGGAGCCGTGAATCCGACAAAAGTATACCCGGCGAACCGGATGTCATCGTCATAGAAATTGACGATCCCTCCGACAGCGGCGAGATTCCGCGCTTCGGGAACATTTTGCGTCTGCCTCTTCTGCCGTATCACCTCGCGAAGCGTGTCTCCTCGGCGCCAGTATCCGGTGGTAAACGTCTCGGCGATGCTCGCAATGGCGGTATCCCTACGGATGGTCTGTCGTGTGAACGCTTCGAACCGGTATGTCTCCAATGCGTTCTGCCACTTCTTTTTCCGTTCGATCACTTGCCGCATGATAGCCATCGCTGGATCTTCCCCCGTAACGACCACTTCGGGGAACTGAATCGGTGAAGGCTGGAGGTTGACGTCGACGTGTGTGTTCATATTCGAACCGACCGTAACCGTGTCCGACACGTAGCCGATGAATGAAAACGCACAGCGATAGGCACCCGCCGGAAGCACAAGGCGATACGAGCCGTCAGCGTTGGCGATCGTCCCGCGGTCTGTTCCAACGACGCGGACCGTTGCCGCGGGAAGCGGGTCACGCGACACCGCATCACGTACGGAACCTGTGACCGTGACGGTCTGGGACACCAGAAATGGGGGGAACAGCAACGACGCCGCGAGAAGGAGGAGACTGCGTCGCAGAATTAGGACGAAGATGAGTGAAGGCACGTATTCAAGGACGCAACGTGCGGGGGAAAGTTGCGAACCTGGCAGCTCAGCTCGCGGCCCGCACTTGTTCGAATCGGTGGATGACCTTCGCGGTGCCGGCGACCATCTGCATCACGATGGCGACGTCGCCGTTGAGGTCGATCAGTTTTTGTTTTGCCGCCGCAACGGCTGCCTCTTCGGATCCGTACATCTCCTGAAAGATGTTCTTCGGCACATCGAGGGTCTTGGTGATCAAGATGCGGTAGTTCATGCTTCGGCCTTCGGTGGTTGTAATGGATCGTGCATTGGGTTCCCGGCATGCGACGTGTGGACTGCGTCGCGAAGGATTTCCGCCACGTCGCGCACAACTACGCGCTCGGAAGCTTCTTTCGCCTTGACACCGTCGCTCATCATGGTCATGCAGAACGGGCACGCCGTGGCGATGACCGCGGCTCCGGTTGCCAGGGCTTCTTCCGTTCGCTCAATATTCACGCGCTTTCCTTCATGTTCCTCCATCCACATTCTGCCTCCCCCGGCGCCGCAACAGAACCCGCGCGACTTCGAGCGCTCCATTTCCACGAGATCCGTGCCCGGAACAGCCTCAAGCACATTGCGGGGTTGATCGTACACATCGTTGTATCTTCCCAGATAGCAGGAATCGTGGAACGTTACTTTGGCCGCTTGCTCTTTTGAGATCTTCAGTCGTCCATCGTTGATCAACTGCACGAGGAAATCGGTGTGATGCAGAACGCGGTACGTTCCTCCAAATTGCGGGTACTCGTTCCTTAAGCTGTTGAAGCAGTGCGGACAGCTTGTCACGATTGTCGTAACGCCGTATCTGTTGAGCGTGGCAATATTCTCTTTCATCAGGGTCTGCGCAAGATATTCATTTCCGATCCGGCGCGCGGGATCTCCCGTGCATTTCTCCTCCGTGCCGAGAATTGCGAACGTCACTCCAGCCTCGCGCATCAGTTCCGCAAATGCCCGGGATACGCTCTTGTACCTGGCGTCATACGACCCCGCACAACCGACCCAGAAAAGCACCTCCACGGTCGGTTTCTGAGCCATCGTCGGAATGTTCAGCCCTTCGGCCCACTCGGCCCGGCTCGACGCGGAAAACGCCCATGGCGTGAAATTGTTCTCGAGATTCCGGAACACCGTCTGCACTTCGGGCGGAAACTGCGATTCCATGAGGACCAAATGCCGCCGCATCTCCACGATCGCGTCGACATGTTCGATGTTCACGGGACATTCCTGCACGCACGCCATGCATGTCGTGCAGGCGAACAATTCTTCCGGTGTGATCAGGTCCGGCACGAGCGACCGATTCTTCAAAACCGGAAGAGCGGCACCGTCCTCGCGCGAGCCCACGACTGTGGGGCCCTTCTCCTCGACCCGGCGCCGGATATCCACGATGATCTTGCGCGGCGAGAGGCGCTTGCCGGTGGTATTCGCCGGACACACAGACGTGCATCGACCGCATTCCGTACACGTGTATCCGTCGAGCAACTGCTTCCACGTGAGGTCTTCAATGTCCGATGCCCCAAACTTCTCCACGCCTTCCGCTTCCAGGTCGATCGGCTTCAATGCCCCCCGGGGTTTCGTGGACGAAAAATAGACATTGGGAACCGATGTCAGGACGTGTAAGTGCTTCGAGTGAGGGAGGTAATTGAGAAAGGCAAGAACAAGCGTGATGTGCGTCCACCAAAAGACATCGTACCAAACAGTCCGAACAGCCGGGTCCATGTCCAGGAATGCCGGCATCACGGCCTCCGCAACAAACCGGAGTGTCCCTTCGTCCGGTTGGTCGACAAGCCGCACGGCATTCTGTCCGATCATGCTGACCATGATGACCAGGATTGCGCCGAGAATGAGCGCTGCATCCAGCTTGCCATGAGCGTCGACCTCCAATCGCTTCGGGCGCACAAGATACCGGCGCACGAAAGCCCATACGACGGCGAAGATGACGAGCGCAGAAAACAGGTCCTGCGAGAACGCGATGGCCGCAAAGAACGGCGTTGGAAACATTCGCGCGAAGACAAAATCGGGGATCGCTCCCTCGAGCATCGATTCGACAACTGCCGTCAAGAGCACAAGGAATCCCCAAAAGATGAGGGCGTGCATCAGTCCCGGTCCTGGATCGCGGAAGAGTTTTGACTGTCCGATCGCAACCCGCAAAGTCTTGAGCAGCCGTCCGGCGGGATCGTCGAACCGTTGGTCCGGCTTTCCGACAGACAAAAGCCGGATTAATCTGCGCAGACTGTACGCAAATGCGGCACACGAAACGGCGAGTACGATCCAGAATGCGATGATCTTCACGCTCATGATCGATCAGAAGGACAAGGTCGATTGCATGACTGTTACTGCTTCGCCGGCGATCCACAGCCGCTCAATGCGGTCGGGCGTTGTCTTCAGACGAATGCGGACGCGTCCGGGGCGATTCAGCTCGTCTCCCTGCTCGCCGACGTATTCCGTTCTGCCGTCCGGAAGGTCTTTGCTTGCCGGAACAAATCCTGCACGCAATGCGAACATATGCAGATAAGCTCCAAGCGGACCGTTCGCCGACCCGGTCACGGGATCTTCATTGATGCCGACGCTCGGGGCAAAGAACCGTGAGTGAACGGAAGACTCCGGTTCCAGGGTTTGCAGCGAAAAGAGAGAGACTCCCAGGACCTTTGAAGAGCGGCACGCTTTGCTGAGCGCTGAAAAATCGGGACGCAGACCCTGAATCTTCTCGAGCGACTTCAGGGGAACGTACAAGTACGATTCCGATACCACCGGCAAAACCGTGTCGAGATCCCAATCTCCCAAACCCAACGCATGCATCATCGCTTCGGAGATCGAGGATGTCTGCGCAAAGTTTGGGACGGGAAGCTCAAATTCCACGGTACTGCTACTTTTCCGTTTTTCTACTGACACGCCCAGAATGCCGCTTTTTGTCTCGAGACGGAAGGCAAATGTGCCCTCTTCCCCCATTCCCAATTCACCCTCTTCCGCAAGTGCATGGAAAGTCGCTATCGTCGCGTGACCGCACAACGGGACTTCTTCCGCGGGCGTGAACCACCGGATCCGGACATCTGCCTCCTTGACGCTTGGTTTCAGGACAAATGCGGTTTCAGAAACGTTCTTTTCCCGCGCAATGAGCTGCATGTGTTCGTCGGAGAGACCATCGGCGTTGAGCAGCACTCCAGCGTAATTCCCCGTAAACGGCGTCCGTGTAAAGGCATCGACATGCTGTAGTCTGTACGAAGGCATGGATTATCTCAGTTGGTAACGTTACTGCGTTCGCGAAAGCGGCATTGCATTCAGCGTGCGGTCCTGTGTGATGAAATACAGGATACCGGAATGCGCAAAAAAAGTGTCGGGAAGCGGCGCCTTTGCGTCGTCGTGCACGAGCGCTTCAAACTCCACGCTACGGTCTTTCGAGTACACGACCAGATGCTGGTGAAAGCGGGGCGCATCGCCGCGAAATGGGGCCGTGACATACCAGCCAACAACGGAGCGGTCCCCTACCTGAAGCATTTCCACGTCCCCCACCGCCCCTTTCGGATGCATGGGCAATTCTGCCCCCACGTCCACATGCTCCGCCGGACCAATCGGGTGCGGGTGTTCAACCGCTCCTTCTACAACTTCGGATACAGCAAGCGAGCGTAACGGAAGGATCGTATCGTCCCCCTTTGGGAACTCTTCCACCACCTCCCCGCTCATCACATCGAGTGCGATGAACGTTCGTGAGTCGCTTCCCGCACGAACCGCATACAGCCGATCCTTATACGCAAAGGAATACGTCGCATCTCTTCGTCCCCACAACACCCTCCCCGTTTCGATGTCGACGGCCCGAATACCAAGATGGTCGGGCATATCGGGCGTCGCGAATTCATGGATCAGGACGACCGCGCCGTGCACCGCCTCGATACCCACCCACCACTGTTCTTCGAAGACGAGATTGGACCACAACACTTTGCCCGACCGCCCGTCAACGCAGAAAAAGCGGACCGTCTTGCGTTCGGTGTCGCGATCCTCGCCCACGATGTGCCCGTCGCCGGAGACCAGGAGTCTCCAAATGACTCCCCCGGGTGTGTACGACCATGCGGGAGAAAGTCGGTGTCGGCGCAAGAAAGATGGCAGCCTCATACGTCGTGAAGTTCGGCGGGCAACCTACGGTTTTTTCGCAGGAGATTCAACAAATCCCGCAGCGTGGCATTCAATTGTTGAGGAAGGAAGGAAGATCGACGCCGATCGAATCGAGCGTGAACGATCCGAAGACTCCAACTCCTCCGAGCACGTTCGAATAATCGGGTCGATCGGTACGGATAGTGTACGGATCGAGAAAACCGTTGACGATGAAGTAATAATTGTAGAGCGGTTCATCGATAAGATTGACATACAACTTCACTTGTTTGAAGTGCACATTGGTGATTCCGTATGTGCCGGTGATCGAACGAATCACATATTGATACGAGGTCCCTCTGAACGCGTACATCGCCGACGTTGTGTTCGACGGCGTCCCAAATTGCTCGATCGGCGTGAGCCGTGGATATTCGAAGGAAGCCGATTGGTCAACGGTTTCCACGTCGAAGGGAACCTCCATACGCTCCTCGCGCGGCGACGGCGTTTGAACCTCATATTCAACGAACAGCCGGGGGAGAAAACCTTTCGCCTCCGGTGGCGGCCGCACGATGACAATGACATCCTGAGTATCGAAAAGCCGCGGTGTCGAAAGCGCAAATGCGTTCAGGATGCTCACGGTGGGGTTGCCGGGAACCGTCGTCGCAGCTGTGGCCGTGGGATAACCGGGAACCGTTGCCCGAAGCGTGTACGGCCGGCCACGCACAATCGAGATCGGAGTCCCGTAGAAGATACGCATGGAACTTCCGTAGCGGCTTGAATCCGGATGCGCCACCGTTGAGTCATTCAGCACCACCGTCCCCGAATCATACGTCAACGTTACCACTGCACCCGTGAGCGACGGTTCCGAGGTGTGTTCGAAAGGATTGAACGACGGCGGGTCGTAAGCTGCATGGAGCCTCACAAAAACCGAATCTGCGTCCGGCGTAAGCACGCTGTACACGACTAATGCCTGCTGGAATTTTCCTTTGGGCTGGAAGTCTTCCTCACACCCGAGCGCAAGCATCGCGAGCACGGCCGGTATGAACGCACGTCGTCCCATCAATATTCGACCGTCAGATTGAATGAAGGAAAGAACGGCAGCTGGTGGACCAACTCACCCGTCATTCGGTCAAAATAGAAGATGTTCCTCCGGTCGTAGACGTTCACAATGTGGAGACCCGCGTTCCCCCTGATGCCGCCCAGGTCAAACCGGTATGTCAGGGACATATCCAGCCGGTGATACGACGGCAATCGTGCTGCATTCTTGTCTCCCAACCGAACGAACGGTGTACCGTTCTCATCGATGAGAGGATCGGAAACGGGGTCGTCCAGGCTCAGGCGATCATAGTAACCGATCGATTGTGTGTAGGGAAATCCGCTACCGAATTCCCAGCGGAAGGTCGCATCCACTTTTTCGGCCACATGGAAAACGCTCAGAAGATTGACGGAATGTCGGCGGTCGAACCGCGGCGGATATGTCAGCGATCCGTTGGTCACGGTCGTCCAACCCAGCGTATACGTCCCGTAGAGGTCGCACCATGGGATTCCGTAGCGCAGCAGGAACTCGAAACCCGAAGCCTGTCCGGTTCCCCGAATGTAATCAGGGTCGTTCGGTTCTATCTTGTCCCGGTTGTAAGCGACCAGGGAGCTGTAATATTTGTAGTATGACTGGATGCTGACCGAAAGTTGAGGCAGGATGTTCCCTTCCACTCCCGCGACATAGTGATCCGCCCTTTCGGCGCCGATCTCCTCCGGTACGCTGATCCATGCATCAAAAACGGCGATCACATCGTCTTCATTGTTGACTGTCACCACGTGTTGGCTAAATCGTCCGTAGGAGAGTTTCGCGCGCCACGTAGGGGTGAACAGATAGCTCGCGTTCAGACGGGGTTCCAGCACTTCCAGGCCCGCCGAGCGCTGAAACACCGACCCGACATCAATGTGAAGACCGCCGTCGATCTGCAGCGATCCAACCGTCGCCTGATAACGGACCCACGTCCAGAAATCGACATATGACGTCGCCAACGTTATCGGCGTTCCGACGTTGTTGATAAGGCTGTATGACAGATTCGGGAATGTGAACTCAAATCCGAAGAAGAACAGATCCTTTGAGTCAAGGTATTGCGTCGCATTGGCCCGGATGCCCGTCTCGCGAATGCTCGTGGAAGCGGGAGTGGCTGACGATTGCTTGGGATCCCTGAAGGCCTCAAAAGAATTCTCGAACGCCACAACGTCCACGAAAAGCCGTTCTTCAACCAGACCGCCGCCGGTAAACCCAATCGCGTGGTTCTTCCACGTGTAATCGGGGCTTTGCAGCGATCTCGTCTTGAGTCTGTCGCCGCTGAAGAATCCAGTGAAGCCGTACCGGGAATGGTCCTCCATGTCCTCTCCCGTGACCTTCAGAAAAGCATCATAGAACGAGAGCGGCGTGTTCTTGCGAAGGACGCGGTCGAGCGTTTGCGTAAAAGTCGACGTCCGTCCGCTGACCAAAAACCGCAGATCGTTGGACACGGGCCCTTCCAATTGAAGCTTGGACGACACAAGGTTGATGTCTGCCCGGCCGCCAAATTCTTTGCGGTTCCCGTCTCGCGTGATCATATTGACGACGGAAGACAATCTTCCTCCATAGCCCGGCGGAAATGCTCCTGTGTACACTTCCGTTGTTTTGATCACGTCGGCGTCGAACGAGCTGAAAATGCCGAACGCATGGAACGGATTGTAGACTTTCATTCCGTCGAGGAGAATGAGATTCTGGTCCCCGGCACCGCCTCTCACGTAAAAATGCGTGTTCACATCGCTCGTTGAGACGATCCCCGGAAGGACCTGAATGGCTCGGAAGACGTCCGGTTGCAGTGCAATGGGGATGACCTTGATATCCTTGACATCGAGCACATGCACACTTGTGTTGATCTCCGAGAGTTCACGGCGCGAACGCTCGGTGACGACGACCTCGGAAAATTCGACCGGCTGGGGAACAAGCTCGAAATTCAACACGGACGCCTCACCCTCGCGGACGATCACCCTCTTCGTGGTTCTGTGATACCCGACGGACCCTGCGGTGACATCGTAGGCGCCCGACGGAACGCCCGTAAATAGATAGAAACCGTTGATGTTTGTCGCGCCGCCGCGATTGAGCTCCGAGACCGTGACGGTGGCAAAGGGGATCCGGTCACCGCTGGCACTGTCGACGACAATGCCGCGCAGGTCCGAGGTTTGGGCAGTGAGCGGTGCGGCGGGAAGAATGACAAGAAGAGTGAGAGGAAACACCCTCACGACAGTATCAAGAGCAGTTTCATCCAGAAATGTAGACGTATTTGCAACAAGTTCAAAGAAGAGGCTCGCACAGAACCGCGGCATGGGAAACCTTCAACGACCCCCGACGAAGTGGACCCGCAGAAGTCCGCGCAATGCGTTGCACACGTAGACCTCGTCCGCCGCCGCGAGGTCGGCGGGAGTAAGATGAGCCTCTATGAGCGGCTTCGACTTCGACCGAAGCAATGTGCTTCGCATGACCCCCGGAAGCACGCCGTCAAACAGCATTGGCGTGCGCCATGAGTTCCCGGTCCTGATGACCACATTCGACCTTCCTCCCTCTGACACGTATCCGAGCTCGTTCAGGAGGATGCCATCGAACCAGCCCCGACGAAGCGCTAGTTCGATCGCAGCATCATGTACTTCGCGCAGTGTAGTCTTGTGGTAGATAAATGGGTCGGTGCTGGTGATCGCCTTGCTCGAGATCCCGACTCGCAATACTTCGGGTAGCGGCTCGAGCGGTGCCGAATCGATCCGAGCTTCTCCCGCTGACGTCAGTACCAATCGCACCCGTAGCGGGACGTTCGCTATGCGACGACATCGGCGGTGCTCAGCGTCCAACACCTCCAGGACCAACCTGCGGGAAAATTCCCGTCCGAAGTATTCGCTGGAATCGGCCAGGCGGCGTAGATGGTCGGGAAGCAGCCAGTAACCCTTGTCGGGGCGCCACAGGATCGTCTCGAACAGATCGAACGTGACGGGCGGACGCGTTACAAACCGGGCCTTGAGCAGGCATTCATCGTATTCATTCTCGGACTGCGATCCGATCGTCACTCCGCTCCCTACGTGCAGCCGGAATTTCCCCTCGTCTTCATTCGCAATCAGCGTGCGTATTGCGACGCTGAAGGAAGCCGCACCGTCGGGACCGGCGTATCCGATCGCACCGGTATACACTCCACGCGGCTCATTCTCCAGCTCATTGATGATCCGCATTGTCTCGATCTTCGGAGCCCCCGTGACAGAGCCGCAGGGAAAGAGTGCCCGAAGGATGTCGACAATCGCCGTCGGACGGGGCAAAGCCGCCGTGATCGTGCTCGTGGCCTGGAACAGCGTCCCATACTTCTCGATCGAAAAGAAATCCCGTACGTCGACGGTCCCCGCGATTGCGAGTTTTCCGACATCATTGCGGAGGAGATCGACGATCATCAGGTTCTCCGCACGGTCTTTCTCGGACCGATCCAATTCCCGCGAGCGTACCGCATCTTCGGCGGTCGTCCTTCCGCGTGGAGCGGTCCCCTTCATAGGCCGCAGTATGATCGACCGGCCATCCGTCGTAAAAAAAAGCTCCGGTGAAAGGGAAACTACCGCCGTTTCATTGTGCCGCACGAACGACGAATACGGAACCGGCTGGGATGTCCGCAGACGCGCGTAGAGGTCTATGGCGGAACCGTCAAACCGTCCTTCTATGGGGAATGTGTAATTAACCTGGTACGTGTGCCCCCGTTCGAGATAGGAGCGAATGCGACCCAGTGCCCGGCGAAATCTGTTCCGATTGATCTCTGGTTCAACCTGACCCACGGTCAATTCCTGGTCACGCTCCACACGAGGAACGTTCGTCCCGGAGCGCTGCGCGACAATGGGTGTGTCGTACACGCCGAGCCAGACAAGGTGTGTGGGTCCGTCGTAAGGATCCCGTGCCGGTACCGGGAGGAATGCAGGAGCCGATTCATAGGCAACGTATCCGGCCACATAATATCCGCGCTCCAGGCAGACCTGCGCCCGAACGAGCGCGGGGATCACCTCGGCCACGCGATGCGCCCTGATGACGTCGACAGCGTCGACGAAGACAAACGACCTGGCGTCCGTCCGGTCGGGCAGGACGGATTCCAACAGCACAGCGTCGTCGTACTCATCGAACGCGCGCAATCCTGCGGCAGAAAGAAGTCCCTGATGAGCCGCGAGTTCGCGGGAGATCGTTGAGCGGAGTTCGGCAGACGATGTCTTCACACGACTCTTCTCACAGGTTGTAGAATCGCAGGTCCTTCCCCGTACGCAATTTCGTTACGTACACCACTTGCCCGAGGTGATACGAACAGTGCTCGACTGCATGGTAGAGCGCTTCCAAACCCGTCACGGAGTAGCTCTGGATCGACCTCACGCGATTGAAATCGGCGGGATCGGCCCGTTCCAAATGCGCGCAGACTTCAGTGATCGTCGACCTCAGGAGGTCTTTCAGCTCCGCAGTCGACCGACTCTTACGGGCGGAGAATTCTTCCGGCCTGTTTCGAATATCCTCCGCACCGCACACCCCGGAGATCACCCATTGACGCATGTTGCCGCAGATGTGCAGTATGATGTTCCCAACGGCGTTGTTCGTCTCATGCTCGCGCCACCAGACGTCTTTATCGGACAATTCCGACAGACAGCGTTCATACCGGGGCAGGTAATCGTCCTTGAGTTTGGAGATGGAGAGACCAACGAGATAAGCTTCTGGAGTACCGGAGGACCAAGGAATAGGGATCATAGATGTGCTATAGATTACAGAAACCGTTGAGGAAACTGAAAAAGGAAAGTTGAAAGACCGTGGCTCAGTGTACTGCGTGCAATGCGGTGAGCGTTCGCAGATCACCTACAGCGCAGCCATTACCAAGCAGCACTACGAACGCCATTTCTCTTTTCATTGTATTCATCGCCTATTCGTCGTCAGACATCGGCCGGCGTCGCCCCGCCTTTTTCTGTGAATCGATGCGTTTCCTTTCGAGCCGCTTCGTCTTCGCCGACCTCGTTGGTCGTGTCGCTACTCTCGGCCTCTCCGGCTCAAGTGCCCGTTCGATCAGATGTGCCAACATTTCCAAAGCTTCCTGCTTGTTCCTCCATTGGCTTCTGTGCTTCTGCGAGGAAACGCGAATGCGTCCCTGGGCATCCACGCGTCGGCGCAATGAGTGTTCGATGAGCGATCGTTGGGCTTCGGTGAGCCACCAGAGTTTTGAAAGGTCCAACAGAACATCGACCTTCGTGTCCAGCTTGTTGACGTTTTGTCCGCCTGGACCGGAGCTCCGCGAGGTGGTGAAACTAATGGCCGAACGGGGGATCACCAGTCCGGACGACAGGCGAATGTCCGGCATGGCGAACGGGTCAGAAGAAGTAGTAGT
>Ga0156245_1127_pt1 | contig 55395 bp, 53 predicted proteins | sample RifCSPlowO2_12_FD_107892 | JGI IMG/M metagenome (GOLD analysis project Ga0156245, IMG submission 107892) | Ignavibacteria bacterium RIFCSPLOWO2_12_FULL_56_21
CGTTCCCTTGATGCATCGGACCGTCTCCTACCTTGCCCAAGAGCAGGCTGTGCGCGCTATCGTTCGTACGGGCACGGAAGTGGCGGTCCCCCTCTCGCGGACCGCGAGAGGAAGGCTGCGCATTGTTATGCCGGACAGGCAGGAGATCGCCGCAACGCCAACGATCACACCATCCGGTGCGGCCGTATCGTTCAGGGAAACTCGCTTACCGGGAGTATACAGCGTCATGGAAGATGGGGCAGAAATCGACCGCTTTGCGGTCAACATTGCCGCGGAAGAAGGTGATACCGCTCCGGCGGACGAAACGCGCGAACGAAAGCTTTGGGAAGACATCGGCGTATCCCCGGACCGAGTACGCAGGCTCGATCCGGTCGTTCCGCTTGAGATTTCGATCCGTCAGGCCCGCTTTGGGACAGAAGTTTGGCGTTGGTTCCTCTCGGCTGCACTCGTGCTGGCCGTGGTCGAGCTGTTGCTTTCATCATATCTTCGAACATCGCGCGAGCAGGGAGGGGCATCATGATAGAACTTGCCGGGACGGGCCGCGAGAGGTGTGTGCTCGTTGGAGTATCCACGCGCGCTTCTTCGCGTGAAATGCTCTCGGATTCTCTTGACGAACTGGCTCTCCTTGCCGACACGGCGGGGGCCGATGTTGCATCGCGCGTCGTTCAGGACCGCGATCGTTTCGACCCGTCGACTTTCATCGGCAAGGGAAAGGTGGAGGAGCTTCGCGCGCTTGTGGCGAATGAGCACATACCGCTGGTGATCTTCGACGACGACCTCTCTCCCGTGCAAGTGCGGAACCTTGAAAAATCTCTTGAGGTCAAGGTTCTCGACCGGAGCGGCCTCATTCTCGACATCTTCGCTTCCCGGGCAAAGTCGAACGAATCAAAAACGCAGGTCGAACTTGCGCAACTCCAGTATTTGCTTCCCCGATTGACCCGGGCATGGACTCATCTGTCCAAACAATTCGGCGGCATCGGCACGAAGGGGCCCGGCGAGACGCAGATCGAAACGGACCGCAGGATGATCCGGACGCGTATCGGTCACCTCAAGGACAAGCTCGATCGTATTGGACAACAGCGGGACACACAGCGCAAGAGCCGGCGGCGTCACATCCGGGCGGCGCTGGTCGGTTACACGAACGTGGGAAAGTCGACGCTCTTAAATCTCCTGTCGGGGTCGGAAGTATTCGTTGAGAATCGACTGTTCGCAACGCTCGACCCAACGACGCGGTTCGTCGATCTTGGGGGCGGGAACACGATGCTGATGACCGATACCGTAGGGTTCATACGCAAACTTCCCCATCATCTCGTCGCGTCGTTCAAGAGTACGCTGGAAGAGACGACGGAGGCGGACTTCCTCATTCATGTCGTCGACATTTCGAGCAAGAATTTCGAAGAGCAGATCGGCGTGGTGAAGGAAACGCTGGAAGAACTCGGAGCGGGGGCGAAAACGACGATCATGGTCTTTAACAAGCTCGACCGGCTTGTCGACCGCAGCATCATGCCGGCCGTCGTCCAGGAATTTCCGCGGCACGTGTTCGTGTCCGCAACGAGGGGCATCAACATCCTGGGCTTGAAAGAGGCTCTGCTGGACCTCGTGCGGATGGAATTCCGGGACATGACCGTCCGCATGCCCCAGATGCAGCAACGCGCTATTTCACAGCTTCACGATATCGCTGAAGTCCTTGAACAATCCTACGTGGAACAGGAGGTCCTGCTAAAAGTCCGCGTCGCCATCCGGGACGAGTACAGCATCCGTCAGCTGGTCAAGGATGCTGAGGGGTCTTTGGAATCCGTTCAGGCTCCAGGATAACCGTTCCTTCAAAAGCCCGCCGCACTGCTTCCGCATCTCCCCTGCTTCCCACAATATCACCCCAGTGCATCGGAATGACGACTGAGGCGTTGAGCGAGCGTGCAACCTGGCCCGCCTCGATGCCCGACATCGTGTAGGTGCCGCCGCACGGCAGCATCACAACGTCCGCTTTTGCGCGGACGATCTCCGGTATCGCGTCCGTATCGCCCGTGTGATAGATCCGCTGTCCCGACGACAAGGTGACAATGTATCCTACCCATCCGTTCTCCTTTGGATGGTACTTTCTCCCCAAGTTGTACGCGGGCAACGTTTCCAGTTTCCACCGCCCGGCGTCAATCTGAACGCCCGGCGTGACGACGATGCCTCTACCCCCGACCTTCTCCAGTGTGTCCTGAGTCCCCACGACGATCGTTTCCGGCTTCCGGATGATCTTCACGTCATCCGGAGAGCAATGATCGTAATGCGCATGCGTGATCAGAATGAGGTTCGCCTGTGGCGCCCCTGGCTGAAGCTTCCAAGGATCAATGTAGACAAGCGCGCCGGCATCTTCGATCAGAAAGGACGCGTGTCCGAGCCAGTGAATATGGGAGATGTTCATAGCGGTTCGTCTTATTCTTTACTCCCCCGGTGTCGTTTCGACTTGAGCACCGTCCGTGCTTTGGCGTACCCCGGTTTGATAATATCGTAAATGATCGCAATTCGCTTCTTGTACGGTATGAACGCGCTCTTCATGGCGTTAATCGTCAGCTTTTCCAGCTCATCCAGTCCAAGTCCGAATTCCCGATGCGCCGTCAGATATTCGTCGGTCAATGTTATTCCGCTCATCAGTCGGTCGTCGGTATTCAACGTTACGCGGAAGCGATAGCGATGGAATATGCCGAACGGGTGATCCTCAACGCGCTTGACCGCCCCCGTATGCACATTGCTGGTCAGACAGATCTCAAGCGGAATGCGTTTGTCCAAAACATACTGCGCCAGCGTTCCCATGCTCAGAACCTCGCCGTCCTTGATACGCATGTCTTCAATGAGGCGCGTAGCATGGCCAATCCTGTGGGCGCCGCACCATTGGACGGCTTGCCAGATCGATTCCTTCCCAAATGCCTCGCCGGCATGCACCGTAATGTTGAAGTTCTCTCTCTGGATGAAATGGAAAGCGTCGACGTGTTTCTTGGGAGGGTAACCTCCTTCTTCTCCGGCGAGGTCGAATCCCACAACGCCTTGATTTCGAAAATCGACGGCAAGCTCGGCCACCTCCAGCGACGCCTCAGGCTTCATATGCCGCATGGCACAGAGGATGAGACCAGATTCCACGCCGAATGTTTTCCGCCCCAGTTCGAGCCCGCGCAAGACCGACCTCACGATTCGCTCGTGATGGAGTCCCTTACCGGTGTGAAAAACCGGGGCAAAGCGTGTTTCGAAGTAGACGATGCCGTCGTTCTTCATGTCCTCGACGGTCTCGTACGCCACACGCTCCAGGGCCTCTTCGGTCTGCATCACGGCACATGTGTGCTCAAAGCCTTCCAGGAACAGCGGCAGGCTTCCCCTTTGCGCACCCCGCTGAAACCATTTTCCCAATTCCTCCGGGTCTGTCGTCGGAAGTCCGCCGTACTTCTGGTCGCGTGCAAGCTCGATCACTGTGGCCGCCCGTACTCCCCCGTCAAGATGGTCGTGCAAAAGGACCTTTGGCAGCGAGCGCATAAAGGAGGGAGTCATCGGGTCATGGGTGGAACGTTTCATGGCGGTCACGAGAGTGGTCCAACAGCCCGTTCCACTGCGTTGAGCAGGAAACCTGACTGGAGTTGTTGAAGGATGACTTGGATATCGTTGTGGAGCACCCTGTCGCGGTCGGCGAACGGGACGGCCGAACGGACGGCCCTGTAAGCGGCTTCCGTCCCTTTCCCGGCGGCAAGGGGCGTTTCGGATTTCCAGCGCCGGGCATAATCGAGCGCCTGGCAAGCGCACAACAATTCGATCGCCAGCACGGTTTCCGCGTTCTGGAGAATTCTCCACGCCTTTTGGGCGCTGATCGACCCCATGCTGTTGTGGTCCTCCTGATTCGCCGAAGTTGGGATGGAATCCACGCTCGCCGGATGTGCGAGGACTTTGTTTTCGGACACCAGCGACGCAGCCGTATATTGAGCGATCATCAGGCCTGAATGCAGGCCCCCTTCCATTGCCAGGAACCGCGGAAGGCCGCTGAGCGATCCGTTGACAAGCCGCTCCGTCCGTCGTTCGGAAATATTGGCGAATTCTGCAAGTGCGATAGCGAGGAAATCGAGGGCCAGAGCCATCGGCTGTCCGTGAAAATTTCCACCCTCCAGATGGACGCCCGACTTCGGGAAGATGAGGGGATTGTCGTTTGCCGAGTTGATCTCAATGGCCACTTTGTCTGCGACGTACGAAATGGCGTCGCGCGACGCTCCGTGCACCTGCGGACAACACCGGATGGAATACGCGTCCTGGACACGCTCGTCGCCGTGTCGATGGGATTCGCGCAGTTTGCTACCTTTCATCAATGCCCGGAGATTGTTGGCAGCGTGCATCTGTCCAACGTAGGGTCGCACGGCATGTATGCGCGCGTCAAACGGGGTGTCGCTTCCGCGGAGCGCTTCGACGCTGACCGCGGCGGCGATGTCGGCAATGCGCACAAGTTCCAACGATCTGTGTACAGCGAGAGCAGCATAGGAAGTCATCATCTGCGTGCCGTTGATGAGCGCCAAACCCTCCTTTGCCGTCAATTTCACGGGAGCTATGCGTGACCTCTTCAGGGCTTTTCCCGCCGACTCCATGCTCCCGTCGTTTCGCCAGACATTACCCCGGCCAAGCATGGCTAGCACGAGGTGCGCCAGTTGCACGAGGTCGCCACTCGCCCCGACGGAGCCCTGCGAAGGAATGACAGGAATGATATCGGCGTTTACCATAGAACAGAGGGTATGCACTGTTGCAACTCGGATACCGGAAAATCCTTTTGCCAGAGCATTGACCCTGAGCGCCATCATGGCACGTACAATCTCACGGGGGAGCGGCTCGCCAGCACCGGCAGCATGACTCAGGATAAGGTTTTCTTGAAGTTCCTCAATGCGATCGATGTCGATCCTGACATTCGCAAACTCACCAAATCCGGTCGTCACGCCGTACACAGTTTCACCTTCGCTGAGCCATCGCTCCACAAGCGCCCGGGAGGCCGTCATTTTCTTCACAGCGCGCGGTCCGAGCGCGACACGACTTTTCCGGACGGCGATCTCCCAGAGTTGCTCGACGTTCAGGTCAGTGCCATTCAGTTGAATTGCCATGGGGGGAAAGTTAACGGTGGGAATGACTGATTGTGCAATGTACCCCGAATGTGAAATACTTACAACACGCGAATCTGAGCGGTTTGATTGACTTTCGAAACGAAACTGAGTATCATCTCATCAGATAGAGGCGGCTTTTCGGTTTGTAATTCTTACCAAACCTGGCTACGGACCGACCACCTACCCCACCTACCATTTATGCCCGAAGAAGAGAAGATAAGGGTACTGATTGCCGATGACGAAGATCCGCTGCGCATGACTCTTGCCGCGTGGCTGACCGACGAAGGCTTCGATGTTAAACAGGCGGCTGACGGACTCGAGGCTATCAAGAAAGTTCAGGGAGAGGATTTTGACATTGCTCTACTGGACATCAAGATGCCGGGGGCAAACGGACTGGAGGTACTCCGATACATCAAGAAGAATTCCGCGGCGACCGAAGTGGTTATGGCTACCGGGATGAGCGACGTCGGAATGGCGGTTGAAGCGATGAAGCTTGGCGCACGGGAGTACCTCACAAAGCCGATCGACATGGATCAACTGGTACCCCAACTCCGCAATCTCATCAAGAAACGGGATGCGGAAGACAGAATCCGCAAGCTCCAGGCGGAGCACACGTCGCGTCTTCTCTACGATCTCCACAATCCCATCGCCGGCCTGAAACAGAGCATCGGATATCTCATGAAAGGCATGGCGGGAACAATCGGCGATCATCAGAAAGAGCTTCTGGGCTACATGACCTCGTCGATTGACAAGGTCATTCTGCTGCTGAATGACATGATGGACCTGACGAAGCTCGAAGGGGGCCGCGTCCGGCTGAACAAGGGCATTGGAAGTCTCGGAATGACCGTTCAGACGGTCATGAACGAATTTCGCGTTCCCATCCAATCGGCCAAGATCACCCTCGATGTCCATGTAGAAGACGAGCTGCCTACACTGGAATACGATGCGGAGAAGATCGAGCAGGTCGTCAAGAATTTTCTGACCAACGCACTCAAATACACGCCCGAGCAGGGAGCGATCGTCGCGCAGGTACGGAAGGTTGCTCTCGTGATCGAAGAGGGCCAGCAGCCGAGCGAGTATGTTTTGGTCTCCGTGTTCAACAGCGGTCCGGGAATCCCTAAAGACCGGCTTGGGCTAATCTTCGACCGGTACCGGGACCTTGTCGCCGGCGGCGACAACAAGAAATCTACGGGTCTCGGCCTGATCATTTGCCAGCGGATCGTCGAGTCCCACAACGGCAAGATCTGGGTGGAATCCGAGGAGGGAAAAGGGGCGACATTTTCATTCGCCCTCCCTGTGCGGTAGGAGCATGAACCCTCCGGCGATGCATATCCTTGTCGTCGATGATGAAACGGATTTCCAGACTGTCATTCGCTCCACCCTGGAGAACGAGGGGTATCGCGTAACGACTGCCGGGGACGGCGCCGCCGCCATCAATCAGCTGCAAGCTGCTTCGTTCGATCTGGCCCTTCTGGATGTGCGCCTGCCGCGCGTCGACGGCGTGGAAGTTCTCCGGTTCTTGCGCGATCATTTCCTCGATACGCAGGCTGTGATGCTTACGGGCGTGAACGATATCCGCCTTGCGGTCGAGTGCATGCAGCTCGGAGCCTATTCGTACATACCCAAGCCCTACTCTTCGATCGAACTGTTAGCAGTAATTCGTCGGGCGCTCGAGCGGAAACGCCTCCTGCAGGAAAACCGTGTCCTCAAGGTTGAACTCTCACGTCACGCGATGGCGGAAACGATCATCGGCCGCAGCAAGCCCATGCTCGACGTCCTCAGTGTCGCATCGCGCGTTGCTCCCACCGATTCGACCGTACTCATCCAGGGACCCAGCGGCACCGGAAAAGAACTTGTTGCCAGCTTCATCCATCGCAACAGCCTTCGAAAAGAGAATCCATTCATCACCATCAATTGCGCCGCCGTGCCCGAAACGCTCATCGAGAGCGAGCTGTTCGGCCACGAAAAAGGGGCGTTCACAGACGCCGTCGCCCAGCGACAGGGGCTCGTCGAAATGGCGAGCACCGGAACGTTGTTCCTGGACGAGGTCGGCGAAATCAGCACGATGATGCAGCCGAAGTTGCTCCGGTTTCTGCAGACCGGGGAGTTCCGCCGCGTCGGAGGCAACAAGGCCCTCAACTCCAACGTTCGGGTCGTCTCTGCCACTAATAAAGACCTGCGGAGCGAAGTCGCTGATGGACGATTCCGCGAAGACCTGCTGTACCGGCTCAATGTGATCACCCTCGAGGTTCCGCCGTTACGCGACAGGAGCGAAGACATTCCACAGCTTGTCGAACACTTCCTGCGCAAACGCGTGCGGTCGAAAGCGGTAAAAATGATTGACGACAAAGCGATGGAGCTGCTGATGCGCTATGACTGGCCGGGAAACGTTCGGGAACTTGAGAACGTGATCGAGCGCGCCGGCATCCTGTGCCGCGAAGGAATGATCCGGGTTGAGGACATTGCACTTCCGGCAGGATTGCATCCGGGACGGCGGGAGCAGAATGGAGACTCAATCCTTGGGACAGCCGTCGGCATGCGGGAGATTGAGAAGGCCCATATCGACGGCGTCTTGAAACTTGTCAGTTGGAATAAGAACACGGCGGCCGGCATTCTTGGCATCAGTTTGAAAACGCTCTACACAAAGATCCAGCAATTCAACCTGACCCGGGATTGACCGCCCATCCCGATCCTGCTCTACACTCGCTCTCTCCCGCATGCATCTTTGGATCCTCCGCCATGGAGAAGCGCTTCGGCCTCCCCACGTTGATGATGCCGACAGACCGTTAAGCGACGTCGGCATGCGGCAGGCAAACGCCGCCGCAGTTGCAATCAGCAAGCTGGAAGTCCTTGAGGAGATATGGACGAGCCCATTGCTCCGCGCCAGACAGACTTCCGATGCGTTTGCGAGGGCGTGTACCGGCGTTCCGGTCCGCGTCGTCGAAGAACTGGCGCCGGGGACCCGCCCCAGAACGATCGTAGACCTCCTCCGGACATCGCAAACAAAGTCTGTTCTGCTCGTCACGCACGAGCCGCTGAGCAGCGATCTGACCTCCTTTCTTGCCGCCGGCGACGGTTCCCTCCATGTCGAGTTCACCCCGTGCACGCTTGCTCTCCTCGCGTTTGGCCGCGATATACGCAAAGGCGGCGGCATTATCAGGGCATTCCTGCCCCCCGAAGCAATACTCCATCAACGCATCACGCATAGGAGTTGATCATGCATGCAAGCGCTTCCTGGTGTATCCTCCCTGCCTGTGTACTGATGACGTCGTGCGGACCGAACGAGGATCGTGTTCGCGCGATGATCGCAGACGAATTCGCCCGACAGGGAACAAAATCGTTCATTGTCCAGGCAGAAACCATCGGACCGTACAGCCCGGCGATACGGACAGGGTCGTTCGTTTTCGTGTCGGGTCAGATAGGTCTCGATCCGGCGACAGGGGCGCTTGCCGGCAATGATATCCAAGCGCAGACCCGACAGGCGATGTCTAATCTCCTGACAATACTGTCCAAGGCGGGATGCGACTCTTCCGACGTTGTGCAGTGCACAGTCTACCTCACGGACATGAAGGAATTTCCAAGCATGAATCAGATCTATGGTGGGTACTTCCAGGAAGACCGTTACCCAACCCGGACGACCGTCGAAGTACGTTCCCTCCCACGGAACGCAAAGATCGAGGTGGCCGCCGTCGCATACGCACCGCAGCTCCCGCAATGAATCCGCCACGACGTGATATCCATGCGCCACGTGGTTCTTCGCTCACCTGCAAGGGATGGGTGCAGGAAGCCGCGTATCGGATGATCTGCAACAATCTAGACCCCGAGGTGGCCGAACGTCCACAGGATCTCATTGTGTACGGCGGAACCGGCAAGGCGGCAAGGAATTGGAAATGTTTCGACGCCATCCTCGACACCCTTCGCACCCTCGAGAACGATCAAACGCTCCTGGTCCAATCGGGAAAACCGGTCGGTGTCTTTACGACGTACGCAGATGCGCCGCGCGTTCTCATCAGCAATTCCATGCTTGTCCCGGCATGGGCGACATGGGACGAATTCCGCAGACTCGAGGGGCTTGGGTTGACGATGTATGGGCAAATGACGGCAGGAAGCTGGATCTACATTGGAACCCAAGGAATCCTCCAGGGAACGTATGAGACCTTCGCCGCCGCGGCGGCACGCCATTTCGGGGGAACGCTGGCGGGACGATTCCTGCTATCCGCCGGCCTTGGCGGTATGGGAGGCGCGCAACCTCTGGCCGCGACGATGAACGGCGCCGCGTGCCTCGTCATCGAAGTCGACGAACAGAGGATCCAGCGCCGGCTGGAAACACGCTATCTCGACCGGAAAGCAACGTCGCTCGAGGAGGCGCTCGCCATCATTCGGGATGCCGTACATCGACGTGCACCCGTGTCTGTCGGCTTGTTGGGGAATGCTGCCGAGCTCATTCCGAAGATTGCCCGGGGCAAAGTGGCACCGGATATTGTGACTGACCAGACATCGGCACATGACACGCTAAACGGTTACGTCCCCGCGGGCATGCCGTACAAAGCTGCGCTTGCATTGCGAAAGCAGGACCCAAAGAAATACATTGCATTGTCCGGACGGTCCATTGCTGCACATGTCCGCGGATTGCTCGCGTTGCAGCGACGCGGCGCCGTGGTTTTCGACTACGGGAACAATATCCGCGGGGAAGCGCAGGCGCAAGGTGTCCGGGACGCCTTCCGCATTCCCGGCTTTGTACCTGAATATATCCGACCGCTGTTCTGCGACGGCAAGGGTCCCTTTCGTTGGGTCGCGCTGTCCGGCGATCCTGAGGACATTCACAGAACCGACCGCGCGGTCATGGAGACTTTCCCTCACAACACAGCGCTGTGCACCTGGATTGCGAAGGCGCACAAGGAGGTCGCGTTCCAGGGGTTGCCCGCCCGGATCTGCTGGCTCGGATACGGCGAACGGGCCGCCATGGGCCGCATTTTCAACGACCTTGTCGCGCGCGGCGAGGTGTCGGCGCCGATCGTGATCGGCCGGGACCACCTTGATTGCGGAAGCGTTGCCTCTCCGAATCGCGAAACTGAAGGTATGCGTGACGGCAGCGATGCGATCGCCGACTGGCCGATCCTCAACGCTCTGCTTAACGCCGTGGGGGGCGCGAGCTGGGTGAGCGTTCATCATGGCGGCGGCGTCGGCATTGGACGTTCGATCCACGCAGGCATGGTGGTCGTGTGTGACGGAACCGCCGAGGCGGCCAAGCGGCTGCAACGTGTCCTCACATACGACCCCGGCATGGGCATCGTACGGCATGCGGATGCCGGCTATCCCCGGGCAGTGAACAATGCGAAAACGCAGGGCATCAACATTCCCATGCTTGGAAAGAAGCAATGACACGGGCCGATCATCACGAGCGGAATGTACGGAGCGAGGACATGCTCACCACGGTCATTGATACGGTCGGCGAAGGTATTACATTCAGCGATGAAAAGGGTACGTTCGAGATCTTCAACAAGAAGTTCGAAGAACTGACCGGATATACGAAGGAAGAGGCCAATGCCGCAGACGACTTCAGCGCATTGATCCACATCGACCCTGCCGCTCACCGTGCGGGACTTGACCGACTCCGCGAAGTGATGGAGAAAGGGAGCATCCACGACGTTGAGACTGAGATCCGGACGAAGACTGGCGACGTGAAGACCGTGTCCGTGTCAACCCGACTCGTCCAACGGAGTCACCGAAAGATGTTCCTGAGCGTGTACCGCGACATCACGGAGCGCAAACGAACGCTCGACCAGCTTCAGTCGGCCATGGAAGCCGCCAACACTGCGGCACGTGCGAAAGCGGATTTTCTCGCCACCATGAGCCATGAGATCCGAACGCCGTTGAACGGCGTGATCGGCATGACCGACATCCTCATGCACACCGATCTCACTGCAGAACAATTGGAGTACGTCGAGACGCTTCGAACGAGCGGCGAAACGCTTCTCACCGTCATCAACGACATCCTGGACTATTCAAAGATCGAAAATGGAAAGCTCGATCTCGACCTTCATCCATTCGACATAGTCGCTTGCATCGAGGACGTCTACGACATTCTCTCCTATAAAGCACGGGAGAAGAACCTCGACCTGCTGTATATTGTCGATACGGACATTCCACGAACGCTCCTCGGGGATGAAACGCGGATTCGCCAGATCCTTCTCAATCTTGCCGGAAACGCCGTGAAATTCACGTCGCGCGGCGATGTCCTCATTCAAGTGAAAACGATACGATCCGACGGCGCGTCACTTGAATTGCAGGTCGATGTCCGCGACTCCGGCATCGGCATTTCTCCGGAAGGCCAAAGCATGCTCTTCCGTTCGTTCACCCAGGTGGATTCCTCGACAACCCGTAAATTCGGAGGAACCGGACTCGGACTCGCAATCTCCCGGCGTCTCGTGGATTTGATGGGAGGACGAATCTGGGTCACAAGCGAAGTGAATGTCGGCTCAACCTTTTCGTTCACCATTCGCGTCAGTGCTCTACCGGAGTCGGAAAGTCCGACGAAACACTCCGTCCGTTCCGTTACCGAAATCCTCGCCGGTAAGAGGATCATTATCGTGGATGACAATCGGACAAACCTGGAGATCTTGAAGCAGCAAAGCATTCTCTGGGGAATGTTGCCGGCTTTGACTGCATCGCCCAAAGAAGCGCTTACCTGGATCGAGCGCAGCGATCGATACGACATCGGGATCTTCGACATGCATATGCCGGACATGAACGGACTACAGTTGGCGAGAGCCGTTCGACGATCTGCGGCAGGCCAGTCGTTGCCCTTGATCCTCCTAACGTCCCATGGACCTCAGTCCGAGCTTGCTGCAGAAGTTGCAGCGCTCTTCACTGCATCGGTCACGAAGCCCGTTCGCTCGTCAAACCTGCTCGAAATGATCGCCTCGTCGCTCACCGGTCGCCGGGCGTCCGAACTCCGTGAGGGAAAGAAACCCGAGAATGACGAGCAGTTGTCCACTCTCGTTCCGCTCAGGATTCTGGTCGCTGAAGACAACGGCGTCAATCAAAAACTCATTCTTCGTCTCTTGCAGAAACTCGGTTATGCTGCGACCTTGGCATCCGACGGCCGGGAAGCTGTGGCCGCTGCGACCGCCACCGAGTTCGACGTTATCCTCATGGATATCCACATGCCCGAGATGGACGGCTTGGAGGCGACGCGGGCGATCCTAGGACTTCCGGGCCGTACTGTTTCCCCGGTCATCCTTGCACTGACGGCAGCCGTCATGCAGGAGGACATGGACCAGTGTTCTGCCGCTGGCATGAAGGATTTCATCAGTAAGCCCGTGCATTTGTCGGAACTGCGGAAAATGCTCCTGAAGTGGGGATCAGAAGTCCTCAAGTCCCGGTCGGTCGGCGAAGTTCCGGCGGCATCAGAGCCGCACTTGTTGGAACGGCTGCGTCAACTTTGCGTTGAAACAGACCCCGACTTTGTTCACAATCTTGTCGGCAACTACCTGCCCGACACTGAGACGAAGGTGAAGCTCCTGAGCAAACAGCTGGAGGATGAGAACTTCGAGCAGCTCCGACAGACCGCGCATGCCTTGAAGGGCGGCGCGTTGAACATGGGGGCGCATGTGCTCGGCGGGATGTGCGGTGCCCTGCAAGTCAGCGTTGAGAAACAGCTCCAGGACGACATGCGTTCCTTCATCCTGAAGATCGGCGAACAATGGCTCCTCGCAAAAAAAGAATTCGAGCAGTTCCTCCTGTCGGGAAAACCATCGGAAGCGTAGAAAGCCCGCCAGGGACCGATAGCGGAGTTCGTGGACTCTGTGCGTCGTGCATTTTCGCCCGGATCGTTCACAATGAACGCGGCAGTACGTTTGTCTTGTGTGAACGGTCGGAATCTGATCCGCGTTTCGTTAAATTCCCCCGGCTTCCGGTCCTCGAATGCCCGGGGTACGACCGCCGCCAGATCCCGGAAGGACCGCTTGATTCTGCCTGAATTCCTTCGTTATTTGCAGTCTATCCCACCTGCATGGTCCGACAGCTTCTTCTCCATCACATCCGTCAGCTCCTGACTTTCGCCGGACCTCCCTCGCCCCGACGAGGAGTAGAACTGCGCGACATCGGACTGCTGACAGACGCATCTGTTCTCGTCGAGAACGGCAAAATTGCGTGGGTCGGGCCCGCAGGCGACCTTGACGGCACGCGCGTCCATGATGCCGACGAAATCGACTGCTCGGAGTCGGTTGTCCTGCCGGGACTCATCGACTGTCACACGCATGCAATGTTCGCCGGCACCAGGGAGGACGAGTTTGCCCAGCGTTCCGAGGGAGTTTCGTATCAAGAGATCGCGAACCGGGGAGGCGGAATCCTGAGCACCGTGAAAGCAACGCGCGCCGCGACAAAGCGCGAGTTGAAGCGGCTAACGGCTCGACGCCTCGATCTCATGATGCAGCACGGAACGACAACAATGGAGATCAAGTCGGGGTACGGACTAAACGAAGAGGCTGAGTTGAAAATGCTGGAGGCGATCCGGGAGTTACAGGATGAGCATCCGGCCACCGTCGTAGCGACTTTCCTGGGGGCGCATGCGGTACCGCCCGAATACGAAGGCCGTTCGGACGAATATATCACACTGCTCATCGAGCGCATCCTGCCCTACATCGCCAAGAGACATTTGGCCGCTTTTTGCGATGTATTCTGTGAGAACGGATATTTCACAACCTCTCAGTCGAACAGATTGCTGTCGGCGGCAGCCGGCCTGGGGCTCGGCGTACGACTTCATGCCGATCAGCTTCACCAAATCGGAGCGTCCGCGCTGGGTGCCGAACTCTCAGCCCATACAGTGGACCATCTGGAGCGTATTGACGACCGGTCGATCGCCGCACTTCGCTCGTCGGGCACTATCGGTGTGATCCTTCCCGGTGCATCGTTTTTCCTGGGGGGGCCGTACGCCCCTGCACGGAAGCTCATCGACTCCGGAGTACCGATCGCCATAGCCTCAAATTTCAATCCCGGTTCGTGCATGAGTTTCTCTCTTCCTTTGATGACCACGATCGCGTGCACGCAAACCGGCGTAACTCCCGAGGAGGCGTTGTCGGCAGTGACCGTGAACGCCGCGGTTGCGTTGGGAATTTCCGATCGGTTCGGCTCGATCGACACGGGAAAAGAAGCCGATTTCGTGATGTTCGATGTCCCCTCGTACCGGTCCATTTCGTATGAATTCGGCACTAATCTCGTCTCGCGTGTTATCAAACGCGGCGTACTTCTGGAGTTTCCGTAAGCAGTGAATGCACAATCAGTCGTCGTTGGAATCGACCTTGCCGGAAGCCCAAAACGGATCACCGGCATCTGCGCAATGCAGCGTTCGCGCGTCGTGGCTTCGACCGAGGCACATACGGATGCCGAGATCGTGGATTTCATTCGTTCTGCCCAACCGGAGCTTGTGACGATCGACGCGCCCCTGCACCTACCACCGGGTAGAAAGTCTCTCGACGACCGGAACGGCGAGCATTTTCGCCCTTGCGACCGGGAACTCCTGCGGCGCGGCATCAGGTTCTTTCCCATCACGCTGGGACCAATGCGGCTGCTTACGGAACGGGGCATTCGCCTGAAGAAACGCCTCACCAAACTTGGGATACCGGCCATCGAGATGTATCCCGGCGGTGCACAGGACGTTTGGGGGATCCCGCGCAAACAACATGGACTCGAGGACCTTCGACGTGGACTGCGCAGGCTTGGCATCAAAGGGATTGACGAGAAGATGAACAACGATGAGCTTGACGCCGTCACCGGCGCTTACGTTGGCGTGCTGTATCTGCGGGGCCGTGCGGAAATAATCGGCGACTTCCGCCATGGCGCTATTTTGCTGCCGTTGAAAAAGTAAACCGCGAATGCGCACGAATTGATGCGAATGAGGAGTCTTCGCGGGTCTTTGTTTGGCATGTTTGGCCCGTTTGGCACGTTTGCCAAATTCGAAACTTCTTTATGATTTCCCATGACATCTCCCTCTCCACTCATTGAGTGTGTCCCGAATTTCAGCGAGGGCCGCAATATGTCGGTCATCAACGCCATCGGGAACGCCGTGAGTTCAGTCGATGGCGCCAGACTCCTCAACATCGAGCCTGACAAGGACTATAATAGAACGGTGGTCACGTTTGTCGGAACTCGCGACGCCGTTGTCGAAGCAGCCTTTCGCGCCACGTCGGTCGCCGCGGAGCGGATCGACATGCGGTTCCATTCGGGAGAACATCCCCGGCTGGGAGCCACCGATGTTGTGCCGTTCATTCCCGTGTCCGGCGTATCAATGGATGACTGCATCCAATTGGCACGGCGGTTCGGCGAACGTGTGTCGTCAGAATTGAAGATCCCGGTCTACTTGTATGAATTTGCAGCATCGTCTCCTGAACGGAGGAACTTGTCCGATATCCGCAAAGGGGAATATGAAGGTCTCGAGTCAAAACTGAAGGATCCCGCCTGGACGCCCGATTTCGGACCTGCCGTCTTCAATGCGAAGTCGGGTGCCACCGTAACGGGAGCGCGCAAGTTCCTCATCGCATACAACGTCAATCTTGCGACGGAAGAAACACAGATCGCACAGGAGATCGCATTGCGCATCAGGGAAAGCGGCCGTGTTCAGAAGGACGCCCAGGGAAATCCGGTCAAGGACGCACGCGGGAAAACGCTCAAGATCCCCGGGACTCTGAAATCCGTGAAGGCGATGGGAGTGTTCCTCGAGAGACACAGGATTGCACAAGTGTCGATCAACCTCGTCGATTACTCCATCACGTCGATGCACGACGCGTTCGAGGAAGTTGCGCGCCTGGCGAAGGAATTAGGTACTCACGTGACCGGAAGCGAGCTCGTCGGCCTGTCACCTCTTGAGGCGTTTCGAAAGGCATGCCGGTTCTATGAGCCCTCGTTCAAAGGGTCAGACCGGGACACCGTTGCGCTTGCCTGCAAGAAACTCGGTTTGGACCAGCTGGAACCGTTTGTCGCAGACAAAAAAATCATAGAATTCATGATCATGGATTCTTTGGGCCACGGCAGCAGTACTACCATCTAGGAACCTACCTCATGCTTATCGATCGTTCCGTCTCATCCTTTCTGGAGGACACCGCATCTTCATCACCGGCTCCCGGAGGGGGAAGCGTCTCCGCGCTCGCCTCGGCTCTCGGCGCATCGCTGACAGCAATGGTGTGCAGGCTGACTATCGGAAAAAAGAAATATGCGGACGTGGAAGAAACCATGAAAGCTGCGCTGACGAAGGCAGAAGAGATACGATTTGCCCTTCGTTCCCTTATCGACGCCGATACACAGGCGTTCAACACGCTGATGATGGCATTCGGGATGCCGAAAGACACGGAAGACCAGCGCAGTGCGCGGGCAGAAGATATCGAATCGGCGACACAGCGTGCCACGCAAATGCCGCTCGAAGTGCTGCGACAATCGGCAAAGGCGGTGGACATCATTCAGACGGTGGCCGATCACGGCAACGTGAATTCTCGTTCGGACGCCGGAGTCGCCGCAGTGCTCATCGGAGCCGGAGCCCGAGGGGCGGCCATGAACGTGATGATCAACTTGCCGGGGATCAAGGACGCAGAGTTTGTTGCAGCGACGAAAGCGGAAACGGTGAGGTTGGAGGAAGAAGTGACAGCCAGATGTCAGGCAATCGCGCAGAAAATCCGCAGTGGACTCGACACGGTGGATCGTTCATAGACAAGTGAAGTGCCGGTAAACGCCGAATTAACCGGCGCCGACGATCCAGGCAACCGCAGACATGGCAGCGGTTTCTGAGCGGAGCCGCCGAGGGCCGAGGGAGATGGGCACAAAGGAATGTGCCGCCGCAATGTCCAACTCGCCGTCCGTAAATCCGCCTTCCGGCCCAACTACGACAAGAACGGACTTCACCCCCTCGTGATGCTGCAGAACGGAGCCGACGAACTGTGATTGCTCCGTGCGCTCGTGGGGCATGAGCCGCAATTCGTATTCGTCCGAATGGCTCACAAGCGTTTCAAACGACGTCAGAGGGAAGATACGCGGGCGATAGCTACGGCCGCTCTGCTTCATTGCAGTGATCGTAATCTTTTCCAGGCGATCGTGTTTGTCCTGCCGCGCGAGTGTTCTTTCACACACAAGAGGAACGATCGACCGAACCCCGAATTCTGTCACTTTTTCGACCAGAACATCGAACCTCGATGGGTTCTTGAGAAGCGATACGCCGAGTGTAACGCTGATGCGCGGCTCATTCTTGCGAAGGTGAGTCTGGACGATCTCACACTCCCCTTCATCCCGTCCTAGAGTTGAAACGACAGCTTCGAACATCGTATCTTCTCCGTCCGTCACGAGGATGTGCTCCCCTATCCGTTTACGGAGAACTCGTGCAAGATGCTTGTACTCATCTCCCCGAAGTACGATCGTTGAGCCGTGCACATCCTGCGGAATCACGTAAAAGAAATCCAGTGTGCTCATTTCAGAAGGACGCTCCGAAATCCAGGATGAGTTCTTCCCTGCCCTGAAAATCTACCCCAGCCTCCGTACGGACAATGATCCCATACGGCAGGATCCAGTGGAGTCCCGCCCCCGCGCCGACATACAGCGGTGCGTCAATAAACGATCGATTCCGATAGAAGACCTTGCCTGCATCGATGAAGATCGCGCCATACAGACCATGGCGAAGCACGGCGAATTGGCGCACGGGTATGAACGACGATTCATAATATCGCGGCGACAATAACGGGATGCGAAGTTCCATATTCCCGCCAAACTGGTGCTCCCCTTCCCGGACGGTCAGGAAGGAACCCCGAATGCGCTCGTCGTATCCAAGGAAGATATGTCGATAGCTAGGAACGACTCCGCCGGTTGTCAGGCGTGTGTAGAAGCGTCCGGCAACGGACCAATCGCCCGCAATCGGAAGATACTTGCGGAGATCGGCCCCCACCCTCGTGATGTTCATCGCCGATTCGCCGAAGCCATCCTTCGCGATCCACAGCGAAAGAAAGCTTCCCTCCATGGCGTATTCTCGCACGTCCCTTTGGTCGTCGATGAACCACAGGAGCGATGTGATGAAATAGTCGTGCCCCGATGACGAGGCAATGCGCTGCGCGGGTCCGTTCGGCGCCTCCCAATACTCCGTGCCGATAGTTCCCACCAAAGTTCTATAGTATCCGAATCGCTTACCAAGCGATATTTTTTGAACGCTTTGGACCTGCTGAAACTCGGCGCCATCCTGGCTCAACGGATGAAGATGGGCGTAATTGACCTGGCCCTCAAAATACACGTCTTCTTCCCCCAGAAATCGCGGATTCCGATACGAAAGCTGCACCCACTGGTCGTAACCCGTGGCCGCCTCGAAGAACAGCTTCTGATTCAGCCCGGCGAGATTCTGGTGTGTCACTCCGATTCCGTAGAATATCTTCTTGGGATCACGATTGCGCAAACCCAAGACTGGAAACGGATACACATACCATCGTTCATCCACCGCAACATGGACGTCGGCGCTGTCGCCGAACTCTTGCACTTCGATATCGACGCGGTTAAAGATCTGAAGATTATAGATCCTCTCCTTGTCATGCTCGACCGCCTCCGGCGTCACCGGTATTCCGGGACGAAGCGCCATCTCCCTGAAGATCACTCGCGGCTGTGTGACAGAATTCCCGCGAATGACCACGCTTCGCACGACCGGACCGGTGCTGTCCACCGACTGCCCCTGGACCCAAGGGGAACACACAACCGTAACGAACGCAGCAAAGCAGCACTGAAAAACGCGGAACCCCCTGCGGGTGGGCAAGGGGCCCTGGATCGTTCTGAGGTTCGTCGCGTTCATGCGAGAAGGCGACGATATTCCACAGAAATACACCTTTCCATAACTACGGCCAGGCCTGCCCGCTCCGCCCTTGCGGCGGCTGCCTCGTTCGTCGCACCCAACTGCAGCCACACCGCTTTCGCATGCACGGCGATCGCTTGGTCCACGATCTCATCGACCGCGTCGGGCCTTCGAAAGACATCGACAATATCGATCGGTCGCGGGATGGAGGCCAGGTTCGGATAGCACGTGCGACCGTTCGTTTCCGTGTATGCCGGATTTACAGGATACACCTCATATCCTTGACGGATCAGGAAATCAGCAATGGAGTTGCTGTCCCGATACGGTTTTGGCGAAGCTCCAACGACGGCGATCGTTGCGGCGGACGACAAAAGGTCGCGGATGCGCCCGTCATCTTCGATGGGCATTCGTCAGGCCTCAGCGCCCATGTACTGCTCGATCGGCGGGCACGCACACATGATGTTCCTGTCACCGTACGTGTTGTTGATGCGCCCCGACGCCGGCCAGAATTTCCGTTCTCGCACAAACGGCAGAGGATATGCGGCTTTCGACCTCGTATAGCTATGCTTCCAGTCGTCGGCAGTTACTGCCTGCGCCGTATGCGGCGCGTTCTTCAGGACGTTATCCACCGTGTCGGCGTTTCCTTCAACGATCTCTCGTATCTCCTCGCGAATGGATAGGAGCGCCTGGGCAAACCGGTCGAGCTCCGATTTCGATTCGCTTTCCGTCGGCTCGATCATCATCGTGCCTGCGACTGGAAACGAGACCGTGGGGGCATGGAATCCGTAGTCCATCAATCGTTTTGCCATGTCTTCAACGTCTACACCCGCACGGTCCTTGAATTCCTTCATGTTGAGGATGAATTCATGACCAACGCGTCCCGTTGCACCTTGATACAGTACGGGATACGCCTGTGACAACCTGGCCTTCAGGTAGTTGGCGTTCAAGATCGCGTATCTGGTGGCTTCGGTGACGCCGTGAGCTCCGAGCATCTTGATGTATCCGTATGAGATCAACAGAATGCTTGCGCTCGCCCACGGAGCCGATGATACGGCCGGAATGGCTTTCTGTCCCCCGGTCTGTACGACCGAATGACCCGGCAGAAACGGAGCAAGATGTGCCGCCGCACATATCGGCCCCATGCCCGGACCGCCTCCGCCGTGCGGAATCGCAAACGTCTTGTGAAGATTGATATGGCAGACGTCCGCTCCAATGAGCGCCGGGCTTGTGAGGCCGACCTGCGCGTTCATGTTCGCTCCGTCCATATACACCTGACCGCCGTATGTGTGAACGATCTTGCAGATTTCCCGGATCTCTTCTTCAAACACCCCGTGCGTCGACGGATACGTCACCATCAATGCGGCGAGCTCATGTGCGTGAAGTTTCGCCTTTGCCCTCAGGTCGGCGAGATCGATGTTACCCCGTTCATCGCAATTAACGACCACGACATTCATGCCGGCCATGACAGCGCTTGCCGGATTAGTTCCGTGTGCTGACGACGGTATCAGTGCGACTGTGCGATGACGGTCTCCGTGATCCTGATGATACGCGCGGATCACGAGCAGTCCGGTGAATTCTCCTTGCGCACCTGAATTCGGCTGGAGCGAACACGCGGGTAACCCCGTGATCTCGCACAATGCTTTCTCCAATTCGCGAAACACATGCCGGTACCCTTCCGACTGGTTGAGGGGAGCGAAGGGGTGCAGCGCGGCGAACTCAGGCCAGGAGACGGGCATCAGTTCCGCGGCCGCATTGAGCTTCATCGTGCACGATCCGAGCGGGATCATGGAGTGCGTCAGCGACAGGTCCTTGTTCTCCAGTCTCTTGATGTAGCGCATCAAGTCCGATTCGGATCTGTAGAGATGGAAGACAGGATGCGTGAGGTATGAGCTTGTGCGGGCGAACGGTTCACGATACGGCGGCGGAGCCTGCGTGTCTCCGGTTGGAATCGGAACGGGTTTACTCACAGCGCGTGCACATGCGGAACGGAGCGCAGCCACATCCTCGATATCCGTTGTCTCATCGAACGCCACGACGATACGCGTCGCATCATACCGCCGCACGTTGTAGCCGGCATCAAGAGCATTTTTCAGGATAGCGTCCGCCGTCGTCGCCTTTCCTGCATCGATCTTGAGCGTATCAAAGTAGACCGTGTTTTCCTGGCGGTACCCGAGACGCGTAAGGTCTCGCTCGAACTGTACGGCAAAGCCGTGGATACGCGATGCAATCGCCCGCAATCCTTCCGGTCCATGGTAGACCGCGTACAGCCCGGCCATGACCGCCAGCAATGCCTGGGCGGTGCAAATATTCGAGGTGGCCTTTTCCCGGCGGATGTGTTGTTCGCGGGTCTGCAGTGTCATCCGAAACGCAGTGGCCTGCTGTGCATCGATCGACACACCGATGATCCGTCCCGGAATTGAACGAATGTATTCAGTCTTGGTCGCGAAGAATGCGGCGTGCGGACCGCCAAAACCCATGGGCACGCCGAACCGTTGAGAATTTCCGACGACGACATCAGCCCCCATTTCGCCCGGCGGCGTCAAGAGTGTCAACGCCATGAGGTCGGTGGCCACTATCGCGATCCCGGAAACTGCATGGATCGCATCGATCTGTGTCCGTATATCCGATACGCGTCCGTCCTCTCCCGGATACTGGGTGAGGAGCGCGAAGAAGGACGCGTCGGGCACTGTTTGCGAATCATCAGCCGTGACAACTTCTAATCCAAGCGGCAAAGCCCTCGTCCGGAGAACGTCCACAGTGTGTTTGTAGACGGAAGATGCAACGAAGATCTTCTTCCGGGCATGGCCGTTCGCAGAACGATTCACGATACCGTATGCCATGGTCATCGCTTCTGCCGCCGCGGTCCCTTCGTCCAACAACGATGCGTTCGCCACATCCATACCGGTGAGGTCCATCACCATCGTCTGGAAATTCAGCAGCGCTTCCAGCCGGCCTTGAGAGATCTCAGGCTGGTACGGCGTGTATTGCGTGTACCAACCCGGGTTTTCGAAAACATTGCGTTGAATAACGGCGGGAGTGACGGCGCCGTAGTATCCGAGACCGAGATACGACGTTCGAACGATATTCTTGTCTGCGATGCTCCTCATATGACGGACAAAGCGATGTTCGCTCATTCCGTCGCCCAAGTCCATCGGCGTTGTGCGTCTGATCGATGCAGGAACGGTCTGTTCGATCAAAGCCTCAAGGCTCGGCACGCCGATGACGTTGAGCATCTCCTGAAGCTCTTCCGGTCCGGGCCCTATATGCCGTTGCTCGAATTCAGTGGAGACGCGATTGTCGGGACTGTTCATGGTACGTTCGATATCGGTGGTTCGGTGGAAAGGGGCAACTCTTTGTGGATTTTTTCGAGAGCCTGGGCGGCGGCCGCTTGTTCCGCGTCCTTTTTGCTCCGTCCGGAGCCGATGCCGTACGGATCGGACCCCAAAGTGACTTCGATCGTGAAACGGCGGTCATGCTCCGGTCCCTCTTCTTTCAGGACGTTGTAACGCGGAATCCCGAGGGAACGGCTCTGCGCGTATTCGAGCAGCGCGCTCTTGTAATTGTCGTCCAGTGCCGCAACGGACGTAAGGTCGACCGCAGACAGGAGCGTGCGATCGACAAACTCCCTTGCCTCCTCCAGACCGCCGTCGAGATAGATGGCGCCGATCACCGACTCAAACGCATCGGCAACAATCGATTCCGACCCGCTGTCAAGCGATTGCGCCGCGCTGGCACTGAGGAGGAGCACGGTATTGAGGCCGAGCGCCCGCGATCGTTGGGCAAGTATTCGCCGATTGACCAGACGCGAACGCAGTTTTGTCAGTTCGCCTTCTTCTTGATCGGGCATGGAACGGTACAAGTGGTCGGCGACAAGAAAATTGAGGATGGCATCTCCCAGAAATTCCAGCCGTTCATTAGATGTCCAGGTGCCATCGGTAATGGGAAGGAACGATCTGTGGAGAAGCGCTTCGAGAAACAGATCCCGACGGCGGGGTCGGTATCCGAGCATCGATGCAAGCTGTGAGAACGTAAATCCGCGCCGACGCAGTTCGGCGTCCAATGTCCGGATGCGTTTGTCGCCGGAAAAGAAGGGGAATCTGGAGAGAAGGGGGAGGACCCCGACGAACCGCCGAATCACCGTTCCTCGCTCCCGCACCCCGCAACGGGGGTGGGACGATCCATCATCCGATGTATCGCCGGAAAAGGATGGATGCGTTGTGGCCGCCGAACCCGAATGTGTTGCTGATTGCAACATCGACCTTCCAATCCCGAGCTGTGTTCGGGATGTAATTGAGGTCGCATTCCTCGTCCGGGACCACCTGGTTGATGGTTGGATGGACTTTGTTGTGGACAATCGAAAGGACCGTCGCTATCGACTCGACTGCACCTGCTGCACCCAGCAGGTGTCCGATCATTGACTTTGTGGAATTGACGGCAAGTTTCTTCGCATGATCACCGAAGACTTTTTTGATCGCCGCAGTCTCGTTTTTGTCGCCGACGGGCGTGGAAGTCCCGTGCGTATTGATGTACTGAACAGATTCGGGCGGAAGGCCTGCATCCTTCAGCGCAATCCGCATCGACCGTTGCGCGCCCTCTCCTTCCGGAGCCGGTTCCGTGATATGGTGGGCGTCGGCCGTAAAACCGATGCCGCTGACTTCCGCATAGATCTTGGCTCCGCGCTTCATTGCATGTCCTAGCTCCTCGAGAATGAACGCGCCCCCGCCTTCGCCCATGACAAAACCATCGCGCTCCTTGTCGAACGGTCGGCTTGCCTTCGTGGGAGCGTCATTCCTTGTCGACAAGGCCTTCATTGCATTGAAGCCGCCGATGCCCATTTCGCAAATGCCGGCTTCTGAGCCGCCGGTGATCATGATGTCTGCGTCGCCCCTCTGGATGAGGATGAAGGAATCGCCGATCGCATGCGACGACGTGGCGCACGCGGACGTTGTCGCATAGTTCGGGCCCTTGACGCCGTATTTCATGGAAATGCGCCCCGCGGCGATATCGGAAATCATCATCGGTATGAAGAATGGGCTGATCCGATGAGGTCCTTTCGACTCCCAAAGCGTCTGCTGTTGTTTCGCATTGGTCTGCATGCCGCCGATGCCGGAGCCCCAGATGACGCCTACGCGATCGCGGTCGACCGATTCGAACTTCACACCCGAATCCGCCACGGCCATTTCAGCGGCGGCGAGCGCGTAATGCGTGAACGGATCGCACCGTTGCACCAGCTTGCGGTCCATGAATTTCAGGGGATCGAACCCCTTCAGCTGGCAGGCAAACTTCGTATCGTATTCGGAGGCATCGAAATACGTAATGGGCGCGGCTCCGCTGACGCCTGCAAGGAGGTTGTTCCAAAACTCCTCCACAGTGTTGCCGATCGGGGTGATTGCCCCCATGCCGGTGATAACCACTCGTCGTGTGCCGTTAAACGCCATAAGTATCGTCCCTTGAAGCGTGCAGCGCCTCCGCCAGCCAGAGGCGCTTCATCGCCCGATTATTGAATGCCTTTTCCGCCGAGGTACTTTGTGACGTCACCGACGGTCGAGATCTTCTCGGCATCTTCGTCCGGAATCTGAATGTTGAAGGCCTTCTCAAACTCCATTACCAGCTCAACGGTGTCGAGCGAGTCGGCGCCAAGGTCGTTCGTAAACGACGCTTCGGGCGTAACCTGCGCCGCATCGACGCCGAGCTTTGCAACAATGATGTCTCTAACCTTAGAGGTAACGTCGGACATGGTGATACTCCTTGATTGAAGTGATAGAACTATCTGTGCTGCCGTCTATGCTACATGACGATCCCGCCGTCCACGCACAACACCTGACCTGTAATATACCCTGCACCGGGACCTGCGAGGAACACGACAACGCTCGCAATCTCCTCCGGCTTAGCCGTGCGCTTCATCGGAATAATGTTCATGAGCGCCTCTCGCTGCTGCGGCGTCAATTTTTCTGTCATGTCGGTGTCCACAAATCCCGGAGCCACCGCGTTGACCTGAATATTGCGAGAGGCGAGCTCTTTTGCAAGGGATTTTGTCAGTCCGATCATGCCGGCCTTTGCCGCGCTGTAATTCACTTGCCCGGCGTTGCCGATCACACCGCTGATCGAACTGATATTGATGATGCGGCCGCTGCGTTGGCCCATCATCGGGCGACAAACGGCTTTCGCAAAATTAAAGGCGCTTTTCAGATTCGTATCGATGACATCGGTCCAATCCTGGTCGCTCATGCGCATCAGGAGGCCGTCCTTCGTGATGCCGGCGTTGTTGACAAGAACGTCCAGCCGCGTCCATGCCGAGATGACCCGGTCAACCGTTTGCTGAGCTGCGGCGGAATCCTTCGCGTCTGACTGCAACGCGAGCGCTTGTTTGCCCAAAGCTTCAACTTCCTTGACGACAGCCTCCGCCGCAGTGCCGGCGCTTTTGTAGGTGAATGCAACGTTCGCGCCTTCCGCCGCGCACGCGAGGACGATCGATCGGCCGATCCCGCGGGATCCGCCCGTCACCAATACCGTATTATCCTTGAGCGATGCCATTGTGGTATGCCGTCAGATCTGCGATCGTGTCGACGCCGCGTACCCGAACTTCAGGAGCGATGCGCTTGACAAGTCCTTGCAGCACTTTCCCCGGCCCGACCTCGACAAATTCTCGAGCTCCGGCGGCCGCCATACGCTGAACGCTCTCTTCCCAACGTACCGGACTTGTCAACTGTTGCACCAAGAGGTCGCGGATATCGGACGAGGACCGCACTGGACGAGCGGTGACATTTGCAAAGACCGGACTGCGCGCGTCTCGGATCTCCGTTTGCTCGAGTGCGGCCTTCAATCCTTCCCGAGCGGACGACATGAGCGGCGAATGAAACGCTCCGCTCACCTGCAGTTCCTTCACCAGCTTCGCGCCGCGCTGCCTTGCCATGTCCATTGCTGTTCGAACGCCTTCAATGGAGCCGGATATGACAACCTGTCCGGGAGAGTTGAAATTCGCCGCTTGTACTACCCCGGCATGCCCGGCTGCCGTGCACACATCGTTCACAACGTCCGGAAGAAGCCCGATCACGGCGGCCATCGTCCCCGGATATTCTTCACCCGCCCGCTGCATCAATTCACCGCGCAAACGAACGAGGCGAAGACCCTGGTCGAATGTGAGCGCCCCGGCGTAGACAAGCGCGGAGTATTCGCCCAACGAATGACCCGCCGCCATGTCGGCGGAATCGGCCCCAAGAAGTTCGGCCGCCGCCAGGCTGTGAACAAAGATCGCCGGCTGAGTGTTCTTCGTTTGCTTCAGCTCGAGATCCGGTCCCTCAAAGCACAACTTCGAAAGCGCCATGCCGAGAACTTCATCTGCACACTCAAAGAGCCGTCGGGCCTCTTGTCGACTTTCGAACAGGTCCCTGCCCATCCCCACGTACTGCGAGCCCTGTCCCGGAAATACGAAAGCGAGCGAGCTCATCCGGCGATCGTTCTCATGCTGAGCCGGGTATCGACCATTTGACGTACGCCGCGCCCCAGGTATACCCCGCGCCGAATGCTGCGAGGACAATGTTATGACCCCGCGTCAAACGTCCGTCGCGAACCCATTCTGACAAGCACAGCGGGATCGTAGCTGCTGTCGTATTCCCGTATTTGTCGATATTAATCATCACCTTGCTTCGGTCGATGCCCATCCGTTCGGCCGTTGCGTCAATGATCCGCAGATTCGCCTGATGAGGCACAAGCCACGCGATGTCGGCGCCGGTAAGGTTGTTTCGGTTCATGACCTCCGCCGCCACGTCCGCCATTCCTTTCACGGCGAGTTTGAACACATTCTTTCCGTCCTGGAAGATGTAATGCATCTTCTTGTCGACGGTTTCATGGCTTGACGGATTGAGGCTTCCCCCACCCTTCATATAGAGGAAATCAGCTCCGGCTCCGTCGCAGTACAGCCGTTGATCGATCAACCCGTACCCCTTGTCGGTACTCGGTTCGAGGAGTACCACACCCGCAGCATCTCCGAACAGAATACACGTGTTCCGGTCCTTGTAGTCGACGATGCTGCTCATCTTGTCGACACCGACCACTAAGACCTTGGAGTGCGCGCCCGATTCAATGAACTTCGCACCCGTCGTCAGAGCGTACAAAAAGCCGGAACAAGCGGCCAGGATGTCGAAGCCCCAGGCCTGCTTGGCTCCGATCTTTTCCTGGATGATGCACGCGGTTGCCGGGAAGAACATATCGGGCGTCACTGTGGCGACGATGATCAAGTCGATGGATTTCAGGTCCACGCCGAACCGGTCGACCAAGTTGCGAATGGCCATGACTGCCATATCGCTGCTCGCACCATGCTCCTGGATTCGACGTTCGCTGATGCCCGTGCGAGACCGGATCCATTCGTCGTTGGTGTCGACCATCTTTTCGAGATCGTGATTCGTTAACACCTTTTCGGGGACGTAGTGTCCCACGGCGGTGATCTCTGCTCTGCGTAGTGTGTGTGTATCTGCCATATCAGGAAGCTGGAACGTGAACGGGCGTGGAAAGGGCCGATGCAATGTGTGAGTTCAATCCGCTGTTGGCAACTTCCATGGCGCGGAGGATCATGTTCTTGATGCCCACGGCGGTCGAACTCCCGTGACCGATGATCGATACACCATTGACTCCCAGGACCGGTACGCCGCCATGCTCATTCGGGTCGAGAACGCGCAGAGCGCGCCTCATGGCCCCGCGGGCCAGTCCAAGAGAGAGCTTGTCTACCGTGCTCTTGTCTGCCGCGGACCGCAGCAGCGACCGCAGAAACGATGGAACGCTTTCACCAAATTTCAGGACGATGTTGCCAACAAACCCATCGCATACGACAACGTCCGCTTTCGCTTTCAGGATATCTCGACCCTCCACATTACCGATGAAATTCACGGGACCGGACTCCAGCAATTTGTAGGCCTCCAGCACCACATCTGTTCCCTTATACCGCTCTTCTCCAACATTCAGGAGTGCGACGGTCGGACGGGGCGTACCCATGACCTTCTGAAAATAGATGCTCCCCATCACTCCGAACTCATACAACTGCTGGGCCCTGCAGTCGACATTCGTTCCGGCGTCAACGAGAAGGCACACTCCCCGTTCGGCAGGGATGAAAGTTCCGATCGTCGGCCGGCTGACGCCTTTCACTCTCCCCAGAATGAGCGTCGAGGCGGACAACACCGCCCCCGTGTTTCCCGCGCTGACAAACGCATCCACTCGTCCTTCCTGGTGGTAGCGCATGCCGACGGCGAGAGAAGAATCGCGCTTCAGTTTAAGCGCCGCGGTCGGCGGATCTTCCATCGTAATGACTTGCGACGCCTGCACCACTTTTAGCGTGTCCGGAGCGCCCACGCGGCCCATTTCTTGACGCAACTTCGGTTCATCTCCCACAAGTGTCAGGTCGAGAAGAGGCCCGGCATCGCGAATCGCCAACACCGCCCCTTCGACCTCATGTGCAGGGGCGTAGTCGCCCCCCATGGCATCAAGGGCAACGCGTACTGGTCGCGAAATGGACATCGGCATGAATCATCCCGCAGTCCCATCAGCGGGACGGAGGCGGTTGGTTATGCCTCTTTGGGGGTGGTGATCACGCGGCCGTTGTAATAGCCGCAGTTCGGGCATGCCCGATGCTGCAGCTTCGGCTCGTGGCAGTTGGGGCATTCCTGTGTCGAGGGGACGGTCGCCTTGTAATGAGTGCGGCGCTTCCGACCACGGGTCTTGGAATGTCGACGTTTGGGATTGGGCATTTCAGTGATCCTTCGTGTTCTCGATATTACTTCTTGTTGAGCTTCTTAAGGGCATCCCATCGCGTGTCGCGTATGGTCTCCGTGCAGGCACAGTCGAAGTGATTCCGATTCTTCCCGCATACGGGGCACAATCCACGGCATTCATCGCGGCACAGGAGTTTCCCCGGTACCGACAAAAGGACAAACTGGCGTACGTCATCGTCCAGGTGGATCAGTTGCGCGTCCGCCGGAATTTCTTGGATCTCCTGGCCTTCTTCATTGCCATCACCGTCGGCCAGCGTCCCTTCGGGAACGTAAAGCATGCTGTATGTCCCGTCGATGACGTGACTGAACTCGTCAAGACACCGGTCGCACACAAAGCGAGCGTTTGTCGAGAACGCAGCGTCGAGATAGAACTGTCTGCCCTGCCGGGAAAGGTCGACGTCGACGGTGATCGGACCCTGGAATTCCGCCCCGAGGCCGATGTCCGATGTTCCCGCGGTGAACGTATAGTGATGCTCGCCCTCGGCCAGACGGGCTACGCTGATGCTAAGAGTGCTCACCGGAGCGTTGTGAGAAGCCCGAAGGGCCATCCGTAATTCAAATTTCTCGCAAAAATCACAGCAATATACGGAGATTCTGCCCGTCAGTCAAGGAATTCGAGTACGACTACAGCGTACGCTCTTCCACTGCCGGTTGTTGTTCGGGCGGACCAACAACGAGCAGTTGTTCCCGCACATGCTGAACAGTTTCCACAAGTGCGTCGCGGAACTTGTCAAAATCCTCCTTATAGAGGAAGATCTTGTGCTTTTCATACTCCTCCTCACCCACCCTCTTGCTTTCCGTGATGGTGATATAGAAGTCCTTCTCTGATTTCGTCGACTTGACGTCGAAGAAATAGGTGCGCTTTCCTGCTCGAACGCGTTTTGTAAAGATCTCGTCCTTATACGAGTTTTCCAATGTGGTTCCTCCCTGTAAGATCAAGAATCCGCGTGATTTCGGTAGATGATGAAATGTGCGGTGCTCGACGCGGAATGCCGCGTCTTTCCACGCTGATCATCCTGGTAGAATGTCCTTCTGTCGTCACCTCCTTATCACTGCGACCTTGCCGGTCGTCACTTGTTCGCCGTTGTCGGAAAATGCCACGATCAAATACGTCCCACTCGACACCAGATCGCCGGATGCGTTCCGCCCATCCCAAAAGGCCCGCCCGCCCCCCTGGGCCGCAAACTCGGCGACAAGAACTCCGTTCACTTGGAGGATCTTGATCGTCGCGTTGGGCACGAGATTTCGAATGGTCAACGGATCCGTGGACGGAAGAACGAACGGACTTGGCCCGAGTGCAAGCCGTTCAAGCGTTCGCGAAGTCTGTACTGCCGCAATGCTCAAGACATTGAGACCCATTTCGGTCCCGAAGTACGCAATACCGTTCTTGTGATCGATGGCGATCGACCGCACATCGTTGGCCAACAACTTGCCGTTTGTGTTGGCCACGGTATATTGGTCCAACAATTGGGCGCCATCAGGACTGACGACAAACACGCCCTCCTTTGTCCCTGCCCACTTATTGTTCAACGCGTCCACGGCGATCGTTTGAATCGTTTGTTCGCGCAGGGGAAATGAAGTGCTTCGCCGTATGCGGGGGTCGGAGGGTTCATTGAAGATCGTCACGCCAAGGTCGGTCCCGACCCACACGTCACCTTCAAGATCAACGGCGATCGAAAGAACGATGTTGTCCGAAAGACCGGTCGACTGGGAAACATGGCCCCATCCTCCAGTTCCCTGAGTGCCGGGGAGGGTCATGTTTTCGTTGAAATAATAGAGTCCAGTCGCACTTTTCTTCATGGACTCGGAATTCGCCAGCCACTTCGTTCCAAACCGGTCGATGGCGACCGACGTGAACCGACTTTCTCCACTCGTGTAGCCGTTCTGAAAGTAGGTGAACGTCGTGTCGTCGTCCAAACGGGAAAGCATCCTCGAAGTCGTCAAATAGCTGGCGAACCAGAGTCGTCCGTCGAGGTCCGCCACGACCGAGCCCGTTACAGTGAACAACGGCGATCCTGCCCCCGTCGTACCGAGAGCGGGTATCGACTGCGTATCGATCTTCCGAACGATCGAATCGGCAACGATCTTGACCGCTCCATCTCCCCATGAGCTTACCCACACACTGCCGTCGTGAATGATGCTTATTTTGTAGTAGTCATTGCCAATTAGTACGGGATGTGTCGCTGCCGTGAAATCCCGCCAGCGTTTTCCTTCGTCCTCCGATGGATTGAAGCGCTTGAAACCCCGGCCGCCGTTATCGATACCCGTCGCCGCCCACACAGTCCCGCCATCGTCCACGCCGAGGCTCAGGAATTGGTTGGAAAGCGGACCGTTCGGTTGAACTGTTCGCCAACCGCTCCCATCATACCAGGCTGCTCCTGCCGACGTCGTTGTCAGCCACACCGTTCCGGTTGACTTGTCGCGGGCCATATCCTCGGATTGAAATGCCGATGTTGCTGGCAGCGACGTCCTTGAGCCAAAAACGGAACCGATCTCGGAAACGACGACGGACCCGGATTCGACGGAAAGCACGGATACACCCGACTGATGTTTGATGATCCGCTTGATACTTGCACCGTTGAACGAGATATGCGGTGCGAAGGCTCCGGCCGAACGAATCACCAAGCCTCCCAACGTACCGACAAGCAAGGTGTCGTCCGCGGCTTCCAGCGATCGCACATCATTCGAAGGAAGTCCTTCAGATGTGTCGTATATGGTCCAAGAGGACGGAGCGGATAGATTCACCGCGTGGAGGGAGGCGGCGGCCATGCCTAAAGACGTTGCCACCCAAACAGTATCCGCCGCAACGACAACGTCCCTCACGTCCGGTGAGGTGACGAACCCGAAATTTGCAAACGTGTCTCCAAACTCCCAACGCGATGTTCGAAAAACCAGAACGCCAAATGAAGACACAACGAAAACAGTGTCGCCGTGCGTCCTGAACCGCTGGATCCGTCTCTGGATCTTGTTGGAAAGTCGTATATCGTCGATCAGAAGCCATCGGCCCGCGGCCGAATCGTAGACGTTTACAGCGCCGTCCGAAGCGCCCACCCACGTCCTCCCTCGTGTGTCGAGGCCGACCGCAGTCAGGTCGTTCGTCGTCAGACCGTTGGTATTCGTTGCACGCTCAAATGTTTCGGTTCCCCACCGGAAGGAAAACATCCCCCCCCCTGTAGCGGCCAGAACTGTCCCTGAGCGGACAGCGATCGACCTGACGGACGTCATTGCGGTATAGCTTTCCCATGCGCCGATCCCCGGCGCCTGGGCGTAGAGGGACTGTATCCCCCCCGCCGCGAGCAGTACCATTGTTGCGCGTCGAATCATCGTCGGCGCCGCCGTGTCTTAAAGATGTGAGCCATGTCTATCGCTGTCGCTGCGGCATCCCATCCCTTGTTTCCGTGGCTTCCGCCAGCGCGATCGAGCGCCTGTTGTTCATTGTCGGTCGTCACCACGCCAAAGACAACGGGAAGACCTCTCGTTAGCGCGACGTGCTGTATTCCTCGCGCAGCTTCGGATGCAACAAACTCGAAATGGGGCGTTTCGCCTCTGATCACCGCTCCCAGGCACATGATCGCATCCCATCGTCCGTTCCGCGCCAGCAGGTCTGCTGCCTGCGGAAGTTCGAACGCCCCGGGCACCCAAAGGACGTCGCCGACAACGATCTTCGATCCATGACGACGAAGGCAAGCGATGGCGCCGTCGACAAGCCTTGAGGAGACATCCCTGTTGAACTTGCTGGCGACGACAGCGATACGTAATGAGGCTGCCGACAGGGGCAGGGTGGTAGGAGTGGAGGTCTGATTCACCGTGGTGCGCGAAAGCAGCGACGGCGCATTTCTTCGACGACGTGCATGGGCACCCCGTACGAGCCGAATGCGCCGTTGTCATTCTTCTTACCGCCGTGAAAATCGGATCCTCCGCTCGTCAGGAGGAAGTATTGACTCGCCAAACGCCTGTAGTGCTCCTGCATCGAGGGTGAATGTGACGGATGGATGACTTCAATGCCGTCGAGGCCCACCCGGATCAGTTCCAGAAGATCGGCTTCAGTCGTTGACCGGCCCGGGTGCGCAAAGAACGACAGGCCTCCGGCTTGGGCGACAAGTTGTACCGCCTCTTCCGGACTCACCTGATATTTCTTTTCATACGCCGGAGCTCCAAAGCCGATGTACTTCTCGAACGCTTCGCCGTACGTACCAGTCATGCCCCCTTCCACAAGCGCACTGGCAATGTGGGGACGACCGACGGAACCGATGCCCGCCTGATCAAGGACTGCGTCGAGCGACAACGGAATGTTGATCTGATTGAGTTTGCGAACAATTCGCTCGGCACGCTTCAAGCGTTCCCGGCGAAAGAATTCAAGGTATTCTAGGAGGCGGGCATTGGAAGGTTCAAAGAGGTACGCGAGAATGTGGACATCCTTCTCGCCGAGAGTTGCGCTGAGTTCCAGGCCTGCGATCACATCGACGCCCAGCGACTGACCGCATTCGACCGCATCGGTAAGTGCGCCGACGTTGTCGTGGTCCGTGATCGCAATGGCCGCTAGACCGGCAGCCTTGGCCTTTCGCACGAGATGTTCCGGCGACAAGGCGCCGTCGGAATATATCGTATGCGTGTGCAGGTCCGCGCGCCCCTGCGCTTCCTGCACGCGTTCTGCCCGCGTCTCCTGCTCCTCCATCTCATCCATGACTCGGCGTTCGGTCTGATTGTCCCGTGCTAAGCTCGCACTGCGGGCGGTCTATAAATGCTGTTTTCGAAATCCTTCAAAATCATTGATGAAGAGCTTATTGCCCTTCAACTGCACCTGTCCGTCCCGAATGAATTGGTGAAGCATTCGGGAGACGGTCTCGCGCGACGTCCCAGCCATATTGGCGATATCTTGCTGAAGCGGAAGGTCCTCGATCTCAACCTTCCCTTTGCGGAACACCCCGAGATCATCCGCCAGCATCAGCAGAACATTCGCAACTCGTCCCGCAGCATCCTTCAATGAAAGGCTCTTGATCTGCATGTCGGCTTTGCGGAGCCGCATCGCAAGTTCGGCCAGAAGCGCGATCGCAACGGATGGATATTCGTGCAACAGCTCAAGAAAATCCCTCCGGTGGATCATGAACAGCTCGGCCTTGACCGTTGCAACGACACTGGCCGACCTCGCCATGCCGTCTAGAAGCGACATTTCGCCGAAAAATTCTCCCGGACCGAACATTGACAGAATAACTTCCTTTCCATCCTCATCCATCCGGACAACTTTGACCTTCCCAGCGACGATCACAAACAACGCCGCGCCGCTTTCCTGCTCGAGGACGACGATGTTGCCTTTCTTGTATTTCTGACGGGTGCCGAGCTTCGCTATTCGTTGAAGATCTTTGTCTTCAAGCTCCGCAAAAATCGGAACATTCCTCAGAAATCCGATCTCGTCCGATGCCATTGGTAGGTCCGATGGTTGTTTCTAGATGGCGAAAACAGTCCGCGTATTCGCCAATGTTGGCGCTAATATATCCTAGGGTGTGATGAGAAGCAAGGAAAGCGACTATTTTGCCATCAAGAAGTAGGCAAACGCAGCAAAACTTATCTGGGTTGTCAGAGTTGCGACTGCCGATAATCGGTCATACAACCTGACATCTTTGAGCGCCTGCGGGTCCAATGTCTGCCGATACGTGCTATATGCTCTGTTGGCGCGATCCTTAGAGTATGCGGAAATCACGCCGGCGACCACCATCGCCGCCCCCGACACCAACACCCCTTTGCCGTCACGGATGGTCATCGGTCCCTCACCTTCCAGAACATCCGGCATCTCTTGCCGCCCCGCTGCCAATTCCAGCCGCACGAGAACCAGCAGCGTGCTGTCAGGACGTACACCGACAACCGCCGGTCGATAGCCGGATCTCTCAAAGGACAGTGTCTGCCACGCCGGCTCTCCGATGAACGGAATCCGAAATGGAGTCCTGCCAAGCAGGCCGACATCGCCGTAGACAGCCGCATCTGAAGGAATGGAAATGACAACGAGTTCATCGTGGGGTGTCATGTCGATGGAACGCATCTCGCCGGCGGTCACCGTAATCGTGTCAACGGCTCTGGCGGCAATCCACCGATATCGGTCCGGCGCCAATACTTCGATAATGTGTTTGCCCGGAATGACCACGAAGGAAGCGACCGGCGTCGTGCCTGCAAGCGAGCCGTCGATGAAGACGACAAGCCCTTCGGGAACGGACGTCACCCGCAGGGTCGCAGATGAATCCTGAGGTGCACACCATGCACCGGGGACAACGCACAAAGCGAATATTGCCGACACAGCCCGGCGTTTCACGTTCCCCCCTTCGCCGACTGGTATGCGGCTACGGTCTTGTCTTCGTATGTGAGAAGAAGGATGTCTCCCCAAACCACGGGAGAAACTTTGACCCGGCCGGCAAGCGGGATACTCCACATCTCCGCCCCCGTCCTACGGTCCAGTCCCCGCACATGCCTGTCGAGCGAACCGAACACGACGAAGTCTCCGCACACGAGCGGAGCTGCGTTGACAACGCTCGGCGCGCGGACCCTCCAGCGCACCGCGCCGGTTCCCGTGTCGACCGCCATGATCGTTCCCCCGGACGTGGAGACAATAAATCTATCGTCGTCGTGCGCCGCGGACGCATACACGGGCTCATGAGAATCGATCTTCCATCGGACCTGGCCGGTGAATGCGTCGCAGCACATGACCGTGCCTTTGATATCGCCCGCCACCACAAGCGCGCCTGCAACGACCGGAGAGGAGAAGATGCTTGCCGTCATGGCACGACTCCATTGTTGTATACCGGTCGCGGAATCCAGCGCATACAGGATCCCGTCGTCGCTTCCACAGATGACCAGCCTCCCGGCGAGGGCAGGGGAGGATCGCATCGGTTTTCGATCGCGATCGCTCCTGGGAGAGAATCGCCACAATTCCTCCCCTGTCTCCCTCTCCAGACACACAATGCGTCCCTCGACCGTAGAGACGAACACTCGAGACCCGACGACCAAGGGTGAAGATTCGATCGGTCCGAGTACGGCCGACCACACCTTTCTGCTTGAACGAACGTCGAGAGAAATCAACGACGCGTTGGTTGAAGAGACAGGGATCACCGCAGAAGTACCGACCAGCGACGGAGTACCGCTGACCGGTCCGCCGACGCTCTCGTATCCCAGTCGCTTACCCGTGCGCAGATCGATGGCCTGTACTTCGCCGTGCAGCGTCGCCACGAGCACAACGCTGTCGCGCACCAGCGGCTGAGCAACGATGCCGCCTTGGGCATTGTATTCCCACATCAGTCGGAACGGCGCACGGATGTCCGCCGAACTGTTGTTTGCGTGTCCAGGCCCTCCACCCAATGAGGTCCAGTCCCTTGCGGCCGTCCGGAACGACCCGTCAAGACGCAATCCGACGCACCCGGACACACCGGCAGACAGGAGAAGGGCACATACTGCGGACAGTCTCATCAAAAGTCCCATCCGAAAAAGAATTGGTAGAACAATCCGTCCTGCAGTCGCTTCAAGTCTCGTTCGATGCGTTTCCCGATATCATACCGGAGCACCAGCAAGCCGCCCAGGTTCCAGCGGATTCCAACGCCGACGCTCCCTTTCGTATCGCGATACACGTTGTCCCAGGCGCCGCCGGCATCGCTGAAGATGGCCCCGCGGAATGACCCGAAGCTCACACCGCCGAACGGCAGCCGCACGGCCAGTTGATCGATGAACGGGAACCGAAGCTCCTGGCTTGCAAGCCACAGCTTTTGGCCGCGGATCGACCATCGGGGCCATCCACGCAGGTCCCAGCTTCCTCCCATGAAAAAGCGCCGCGCTTCAGGGCCTGCGTTATACCAGAGATTCGCCCGCCCCGCCCAGGCGCTTCGTTGGGACATGCGGTAATAGTGCCGGTAATCCGCGATGACCGTGTAGTAGCTGACGTTCGAGTACTGGATGTCGTTCGTATACGCCAGCGTCACCTTCATCCGTTGGCCGTCCAACGGTCCGCTCGGACCCCAGAGTGAAGTGTCCCAGATGTACGAAAGCGAGTTGGAAAGGAGCAGCGCCTTTCGCGGCACGCCGATGTAGATATCCTTGTCAGAGTCGGAGATCGTCAGGCCCGCTTCCACGCGTTCAAACTTGGAAAACGGATAGCTCAGCACGAAATAACCTCCGAACGACCGTTCATAATAGAAGAGGTTGGGGTCTGTGAGGTCGTAACGGTCACCGGCAAACCGGAAGATGCCGTACGCATAATTCACCCGCGAGCCAAGCGATATTCTCGTGATCGCGAGATTGAAATTGTCGAGGATGTCCGATTGCGCAGTTGCGGTATTGAAAATGAAGAAGTAATACTGATCGTTCCCCAACACGTCGCTCATGGCCAATGCCGCTCCCCCGGTCGTGCCGAAGATCGGGTCGGTCGAGATCTGGCTTTGTGCTATGTCGAGCGAATAATCCTTCGTATACCGGTAGGCATCCGCCCTCCTGGCGTTTCCCAATCGTTCGGCCTCCCATGCACCCGGTCGGTCCGGCGCAGGCAGAGGTACCCGAGACACCGACGAGTCAATGCGGGCGGTCAGATCGTCGAACGAACGGATCTGAAAACTGTAGTTTTCAAACACGGTAAAGTACACATCGTCCGCGTTTCCCCAGGCCGGATCGTGCGCAGCCGTCACAAAGGATGTGACTTTCCGCATGGTCCGTTGACCTTCCGGCTGGGTTACATCCATTACCCAGACGTTCTGGGCGCCGTCGTAGTCGGATGTGAACATCAACCGTGTCCCGTCCGGCGACCAGACCGGAGATTGAGCCGAGAATGGACCGTACGTGAGATACCGTATCTCGGCTGTTTCCACGTCGATTGTGAACACGTTGTAGACGCCGTGGGTACCATAGGGCGTCCGGTCGGAGCTGAACGCGATCCGGCGTCCGTCGGGTGACCAGGCGGGGTCCCGATCGTCGTAGAAGTCGTTCGTGATACGCGTCAGGGTGCGGGAGGTAAGCTCCAGAAGATAGAGATCATTGTTTCCCGACATATCGATCGACGAGAACGCGAGACGCGTCCCGTCCGGGGACCAGCTCGGCGATCCGATCACGACGAGGTTCCGAAACCTCAGCGTCGTCTTCAATGTGCCCGCGGTCAGGTCATAAATGTGGATCGCGTCCGTTTCTCCGGTCTTCGTGACAAAAGCGAGCGACCCATCCTTGGAGATCGACAATTTGCTCTGGAACGGATGGAATGCCTCGAATTCGTTGGTCTTCTCCCCTTCGACCACGAGTTCGGGCTTCGGGTCCTCTGCATCCGGATCAACGCGGTAAACGCCCGAGTAGCCCAGGTGATTTCCCACAAAGTAGACGCGGCGTACGCCGTTGCGGACGTCAACCACCGGCTTTGCGTTGAAACCTTCGCGGACGATACTTTTCGCCACTCCGCTCGGCAGGTCCTGCGATTGAAGCGCCGGATAGTACCGTTTCCGAAGTTGATACAGCCAGTCTTCGTCGAATTCTTTGTAGCTCTTGCCGAGCGTCGCTTTAAAGACGTCGCCGAAATTGTTGGCCTTCCAGAAGTTCTCGAACAACAGCAGAAGCTTCTCCTCGCCGTATCGTTCCGCGATGAACTGGCATGCGTTCTGACCCAGCTTGTACATAAGGAACGATCCCGATATCCTGTCCAGGTCGGCAGTGCCGAGCACGTAATTGTTCACGACGGCATCGCGAACGATCATGTCCGCTTGCGTGTCCCACGTTGTCGACCAGTATTCCGCCAGTCCTTCGGTGAACCAGAGCGGCGGAAGCCGGTCCGCAGCCTTGCGATGGTCCACCAGCACGCGGTTGACCTTGCTGTGCGTGAACACGTGGACGAGCTCGTGACGAATGACATGGGCGAACTGGGCATTCGACCCGTCCGAGGGAATGACGACGCGTCCCTTCAGGAACTCGAAAAAGCCCCCGACCCCTTCGGGTATGAAGCCCGGCGTGGTGTTCGTCTGTTGAAAGTGGAGGTGGGAAGAATAGAAGATGAGGGGAATCGGATGCGTAATGCTGTGATTGAACTTCTGCTCGAGAGCGCTGTATGCCTGTTCTGCCGCCGCTGCGCCGCGGCGGGTAAGGTCTTCCATTTCTCTATAATAGTAGATCTGGAAATGGTCGGTCGACAGCACCTGCCAGTCAAAGTCCGTGTACTGGACCTTGTTTCGGCCGAAGTAATAGAATTGAGCCTCACTGGAAGACGACGCCAACGCCCACAGCAGCGCGTATCCCGCGACCCATCGGCACGATTGTCGTAGAGAATTCAGCAGACGATCCCCGGAGAAATTTGGATTCGAACCGCCAAGACGCCACGTAGATAGAGAGAAAGTCCATCGTCTACCCTGATGACGAATCCAATCAGTCTTTCTTGGCATCCTTGGCGCCCCCGGCCTCGGCCGAAGGCGGGCTTGGCAGTCTTCTTACGTATTGAATGGTCACACTCACGAATCTCTCATTTCACCTTTGCCAGCTCTCCCTTGAGGAAATTGATCGGTTCCACCGGTTCGGGATCCACTCCGTTCAGAATTGCAAGATACAAACTTGTCCAGTCGCCGGTATGGATGAGAGAAAACATCCGCGCCAGCAACGACCTTCCACTGCTTGTGATCTCGGTGACCCCTCCGGCAAATGGCATTACCCAGGTTTTTGTGATCTCTTCCCGAATGGCGACGCGTGAGTGTGTGCCCCTGTCTTTGAGGAATATAACATGGATATTCTTCATCAGTTCCGTCAACACTTTCCACCCGACCAGCTCATTGTGGTTCATTTCCGGAAGGACATGGCCGTACGCCAGCGTCTTCGCATTCTCAGAGAACTGCCCCCTCCACCGAATATTGACGGCGTCAAGATGTTCTGTCCCTGAGTACACCACCGGCAAACGTCCCTTGAGACGTTCAGCAAGCTGGAAAGCGGTGTTGTCCGTCGAACCGGGATCCGCAAATTTCTTCGACAATGCTCGGACGACTTCGACAGTCTCCCGAATGTCCTTCTCCCGCGCCTTGACGAGCCCCATCTTTCCCAACACGACAAGGAGCGGGAAGAAGGAATAGCCCAGAGCCGCTCTCGGCGAAAGTCCGCCGGGAATCTCTATCCGCGGCTGCTTGTGCTTCGCCGCCAGTCGTGCTGTTTCACCGCCGGTGCTGATGCACAGCACCATCGCCTTCCGCTTCGTTGCATCCTTGTGGGCGGAGATCGTTTCTTCCGTATTCCCGGAATAACTGGAAATGATGACGAGAGTCCCTTTCCCCACAAAGGACGGAAGCTCGTAGTTGCGGTTTACTATGAACGGGACCTTTATGTCGTCGGCGAGGTATGAGCGGAGAAGGTCGCCTCCGATGGCCGATCCGCCCAAACCGGTGAGCACGATCGACGTGATCTTCTTCCCCTTGAATGGAGCCGTCACCTTCTTGCCGATTGCGGTCGCCTCGCTGATCTGGTCGGGGAACGATGCGATCCAAGTATACATGCCCTTTGGGTCTAGTCGTCGAATATCGTCGAGTGTCATGTGAGCCTCTCAGGAACAGGTTGTCCTTGTGCGAGCGGTATGTCGGGGAATTTCTGCCGCATGACCGCTGTAAGATACTGCCGTATCTCGTCCTCTGTATCCATCGCCAGCACACGATCCGCCAGATGCTTCGCTTCGTTGAAGTGGATGGAACGGATGATCTTCTTGATCTCGGGCAGCATGTTGGGAACGACGCTGAACTCGTCCAACCCCAGCCCGACGAGGAGCATCGTCGCCAGCGGGTCGCCCGCCATCTCACCGCACATTCCCACCCACACGCCGCCCCCCTTCCCCCGCTCGATGATGCGCCGGAGGAAACGGATGACGGCCGGGTGAAATTCCTGATACAGTTCCGACACGATGTCGTTTCCGCGATCGACGGCGAGGAGATACTGGATCAAGTCGTTCGTGCCGATGCTCAGAAATTGCACCTCGCGCGCGAGATCTTCGGCAATGACCGCGGCCGCCGGAACCTCGACCATGACGCCGACCGAAAGGCTCTCATCGAACGGAATGCCCTTCGCACGGAGTTCATCTTTTGCCTGCTCGATGAGCTGTCGCGCCAGCCGGACCTCCTTGATGTTCGAGACCATGGGGAACATGATGGCGACATTCCGGCGGGCGCTCGCCCGCAGGATCGCCCTCAGCTGGTCGAGGAACACCTGCGGTTTGTCGAGCATGATACGAATGCCCCGCCAGCCGAGGAACGGATTGTTCTCACGGGTCTGTTGCGTCATCAACTTGTCGCCGCCAATGTCAAAGGTCCTGATGATCACACGCAGCGGCGCCATGGCCTCGGCGATCGCCCGATATTCCTGAAACTGCTGCTCTTCGCTCGGGAATACTTCCTTGCCAATGAGGAGCGTTTCGGACCGATACAGACCGACGCCGTCGGACCCTTGCTTGAGTATGAAATCCAGCTCTTCCCGGAGTTCCAGATTAACCGCCAAGGTGACCCGGTGTCCGTCGAGCGTCTCCGCCGGAAGGTCGCGCAATTCGGACAGCGTCCCTTCAAACACCTCATGTTCGCGAAGTCTTCCCCTGTATTCTCGTGCGGTCGTCGGTGAGGGATTCACGACGACGGTGCCGCTATACCCGTCGACGATCACCTCGGTCTCCTCGCCCAGGTGTTGCAAAACCTGATGGACGCCGGCGACAGTCGGGATCTTCAGCGCCCGCGCCAGGAGGGCCATGTGCGACGTGGCGCCACCCGCTTCGGTCACGTAGGCCAGAACATTGTTCCTGCTGAGGATCATGGCGTCCGCCGCACCGAGCGAGTGGGCGGCAATGACAAACGACCCATCGAATCGCGACGTGAGCTTTTGCTCCTGGAGGTTGCGGAGGATACGATTGCGGACCTCTTCCAGGTCCATTGCGCGGTCACGCGCGTACGACTCACGAGCGCTGGACATCAGTCGGAAGTACTTCTCCATCTCATCGTGGAGTATGAACTCCGCGTTCATCCGTTCATAGCGGATGCGCTTGTTGACCGAATCGAAGAGCACGACATCATCGAGAATCAAAAGCTGGGCCTCGAATATCTTCGCCTGGGCCGGCCCGAGCTTCTCCTCTGCGAATGCCAAAATCTTCGTGAGCTCTTTCTTTGAGCGGTCGATCGACGACTGCAGTCGGCCGATTTCTCCTTCGATCTCTCCCGGCGCAACGCGGCGTTCCTGCACGACCAGCTCATCCTTTCGGAAGACATACACCCGTCCGAAGGCGATGCCCGGAGCCGCGGCAATGCCCTTCAGGGTGATCTCACGATATGGAGGTGAAGCTGACATATACTGACTGCACTCGGAACGGATACCTCGACAATCACCAAGAGAAGAGTAATGTAACAACCAAAAGTGAAATGACCTCAGGGACTTTGCGTCTTTTGCGCCTTTTTGCGGCTAGTCCATGGTTGAGAAGCCGGGGCCCGACGATTCACGCCAGCGGTTCATCGAACCCGCGTTCGAACAGGTCCTGGATCGCTTCCGCCATCTGTTCTTCATCCTCCCCGATGAATCGGAGCTCCAAGGTCGAGCCCTGTTCGGCCGCCAAGGTCATCACGCCAATGATGCTCTTGCCGTTGATCTCGAGGCCGTCCTTCTCGATCAGGAACTCCGCCTTGAATTTGGCGGCAAGCTTGACGATGGAGGCCGCAGGACGCGTGTGCAATCCTGCCCGGTTTCGGATGGTGACCCGCCGCGTGATCATCCGGCTTCAGAACGTCCGGGCGCGGAGCAGGTCCGCGAACCATTCGAGCATATCGCGGTCTTCGGAAGCGCGCAACGACCTCAACGCGCGCTGCGCAGACCGAATGTCCCGGTCGATATGCTCCCGCGCCGCGTCGATCGCCCCCGTGCGTTCAAAGATCGCCTGATACCGCGGAACATCGCGAAATGTCACGCCTTCCTTCCGGTAGACACGCAAAAGCATCTTCCGGTCTTCGCCGCGCGCACGCTCGAGCGCGCGAAGCAACAAATACGTCTTCTTTCCTTCGACGAGGTCGCCGCCGATGCGCTTGCCGAACTCGGCCTCGTCTGCCGTCACGTCGAGGAGATCGTCCTGCACCTGAAATGCGCGCCCGATGAGCGCGCCATATGTGCGCAACGCGCGCTGTTGGTTCGGCGTTGCTTTTCCCACGACGGCGCCAAGCTCCGCCGCCACGGCGATCATGCGCCCCGTCTTCTTCTCGATCATCGACAAATAATCCCGCACACGCACAGTGCGGTTCGTCTCAAATTCCTTGTCATAGGCTTGTCCCTCGCAGACGACAAGCAAGCCTTCGGTGAAGAGTCGTGTCAGGTCGCGGACTCGCGAACTTCGCGTTTCCAGCAGCGCCCGATATGCGAGCGCGACCATGGCGTCTCCCGTAAGGATGGCTACGTTGTTGTCCCACCTGGTATGGACGGTCGGACGGCCGCGCCTCGACGACGCATTGTCCATGATATCGTCGTGGACGAGGGTAAAATTGTGGAGGACTTCGACGGCCGCGCTGGCGGGAAGCGCATCCAGCAGATTGCCGCCGACGCTCTTGCACGCGACCAGCACGAGCACAGACCGAACACGCTTGCCGCCCCCGTCGAGCACATACCGTGCGGGAGTGTAAAGCGACGACGGTTGCGCCGACCGCACCAAACCCTGCAGGAACGTGTCGACGCGTCGCTTATACGTCAAATAGCGCTGCTCGAATCCCACGGACACTCCGTATCAGCCTTTCAGGACTAGTAGTTGTCGGCGGAGATCTGCCACGGTACGGGAGCCTGTAAGGAACATTGCGCCGGTGAATTGTCTGGTCCACGCGTCGACCGTCCTCTCGAGACCCTTGATGCCGCCGGCATCGAGCGCCTGTAACAATGGACGCGCGCCGCCGGTCACATCGGCGCCGAACGCTATACTTTTCGCCATGTCGAGACCGTTGGTAATCCCGCCGGACGAGATGAGCGTGAACGCGCGCCCCTCGTCTTTGATCGCCGCCGCCTGTCGCAACGCGTCGACGGTTGGAATGCCCCAATCCCAGAACACAGCCATCGGGTCGCGCATCGTATCGGGACGACGAAGGATCTCCACGCCCGCCCAGCTCGTTCCCCCGGCTCCTGCGATGTCGATAACGGAGACGCCAACATCGAGGAGACGCCGAATCACGCCGGCCGACAACCCTGCTCCGATCTCCTTGACGATGACGGGGATCTGCAAATTCCGCACAAGCATGGAAATGCCCTTCAGAACGCCGGCAAAGGCGGGCGTCCCTTCGGGTTGAAGGAATTCCTGCAGAGGGTTCAAGTGGACGGCAAATGCATCCGCATGGACAATTTCCGAAAGCCTTTGCACAGGAGCTGCGTCGGCAAGCTTTGCAACTTCCGCCGCGCCGATATTGCCAAAAACCGGAATGTCCGGGGCGACCTCTCGAACGACGGCATAACTCCGGACGAACCGCTTATCTTCAAGCGCCTGGCGTTGACTGCCGACCCCCATGGCCAGACCGCGAGATGCGCAGACGCGCGCAAGATCCCTGTTGATACGGAGCGCATCGGCATATCCTCCGGTCATACTGGAGACGATCAAGGGAACGCGAAGGCGTTTTCCGAGGAATGTCGTCGAGGGATCGACGTCGGCAAGGTCGAGTTCCGGAAGGGCGTTATGGACGAACTCCCACCGTTCGAAGCCGGTCAAAGTCGTGCGGAATCCGACGTCCTGCCGGAGCGTAAGTGCCACGTGCTGTTGCTTGCGGGAGGACGTCCGTGTACGTCTCATGACGCATGGTGTGGTTTCGGTCATAATACATAACGAAGCGTGGATTTGCAAGAAACCAACTTCGTTGTGTTTCGGAAGATGAATCCGTATTTTAGTTGCCCTTTCCGAAATTTTGGAGTCTATGCGCGCGATCATTCCGGTCGCCGGCGTCGGCAGCCGGCTCCGCCCACATACCTACACTGTCCCCAAGGTCCTCCTCAACGTCGCGGGGAAGCCGATCATTGGCCACATTCTTGATAAAGTGATCGAGAATGGATTCACCGAAGCGACGATCATCATCGGATATCTTGGGGACAAGATCAAAGAGTACGTCCTCAAGAACTATGCGATCAAAGTGGATTTCGTCGAGCAGGAGGAACGGCTCGGACTGGGCCACGCGATCTACCTGTCGCGTCACACCATCTCCCGTCAACCCATCCTCATTATCCTCGGCGACACCATTTTCGACGTCAACCTCACGTCCATGATGGCATCCGAATATACCGCGTTGGGCGTCAAGGAAGTTGAAGACCCCCGACGGTTCGGCGTCGCAGAGACTGAAAACGGCTTCATCAAACGACTGGTCGAAAAACCCGAAACACCCGCCAGCAACCTTGCCGTCGTCGGACTCTATTTTATCCGGCAACCCCAAATCCTGATAGAATGTCTCAAGGAGCTCATCAAAGCGAACACCCGTACGAAGGGAGAATTCCAGCTGACTGACGCTCTTCACATGATGATTGAACGTGGCGAAAAGATGAAGACATTCGCCGTGGATGGATGGTTCGATTGCGGAAAGCCGGAAACGCTCCTGTCCACAAACCGGCACCTGTTGAATACCTACCGCCAACCGGCGCCGATCGAGAGCGTCGTCATACGGCCCCCCGTGTTCATTTCTCCCAAAGCCGTCGTCAAGAATTCGATCATCGGGCCGTTTTCGACGGTTGCCGAGGGAGCGAATGTTGAGAATTCCGTCGTCGAGAACTCGATCATTTCCGAGGACGCCATGGTCGTCGACGCGCTCCTGCGCGATTCGATCGTCGGCAGCAACGCCATTGTGCGCGGCACGTTCAAACGCATCAACATCGGCGATTCGTCCGAGCTGCAGTATTCGTAGCCCAAGTGGTTCAAAAGATCAGCCACAAAGTCATGAAGACACAAAGAAAAGAGTGAACGTGCATAATTCCCTTTGTGACTTCGTGTCTTCGTGGCAATAGATCATCAGCATTTAGATAACCTCTTAGACCTCCACAGACAACCAAGGCCATCTACCATCATGCGTCACCTCTTTACTTCAGAATCGGTGTCCGAGGGACATCCGGACAAGGTGTGCGACCAAATCTCCGATGCAGTTCTCGACGACATCTTCGCCGTCGAACCCCGTGCTCGCGTAGCCTGCGAAAGCTTTGTCACAACGGGCCTTGCGCTCGTCGGCGGCGAGATCACCACGCAGAAACACTACGTCGATGTCCAGAAGATCGTCCGCGACGTCATCAAAGACATCGGCTACACCGAGGCCGGCGTTGGCTTCGACGCTGATTCATGCTCCGTTCTTTCCGCGATCCATCAGCAGTCCGGCGACATTGCGATGGGCGTCGACACCGGCGGCGCCGGGGACCAGGGCATGATGTTCGGCTATGCCTGCACCGAGACACCCGAGCTGATGCCCCTGCCGATCATGCTCGCCCACAAGCTCGTCAAGCGACTGTCCGATGTGCGCAAGCGACACAACGATCTCATGCCGTATCTCCGGCCGGACGCCAAGTCGCAGGTGACCGTGGAATATGACGGAAAAATTCCCGTGCGCATTCACACGGTTGTCGTCTCGACACAGCATGCGGAGAACGTGACGCAAAAGAAGATCAAGGAAGACGTTATCGAGCACGTCATCACCAGCGTCATCCCCGCCGAACTCCTTGACGGCAGAACGCGGTATTTCGTCAATCCTACAGGACGCTTCGTGATCGGCGGACCGCATGGCGACAGCGGCTTGACCGGTCGGAAGATCATCGTCGACACGTACGGTGGTCGCGCCCCACACGGCGGCGGAGCGTTTTCCGGCAAGGATCCCACGAAGGTCGATCGCAGCGCTGCGTACGCCGCCCGTCATCTTGCCAAGAACATCGTTGCAGCCGGCCTCGCCAGCGAATGTCAGATCCAGGTTGCGTATGCGATCGGTGTCAAGGAACCGGTCTCGATCATGGCGCACACGTTCGGCAGCGGCATCATTCCAGACACATCGCTCGACGAGATGATCAAGCATTTGACGCGCGAAGGGGGTCCGTGCGACATGACGCCGGGAGGCATCATCAAGCGCCTCAACCTGCGACGGCCTATCTACAGGAAGACGGCGGCGTACGGTCATTTTGGACGAGAGGAAAGGGAGTTTACTTGGGAGAAGACGGATCTGATGAAAGTGTTGAAGAAGGAGATGAAGTAGGGATGAGTGATTGGTGAAGAGGGAATAGGGAAGTGGGATGCGTGATGCGGGATGCGGAATGCGGGATGCGGAATGCGGGATGCGGAATGCGGGAAGGGTGATGCGGGATGGGTGATGCGGGAGGCGGGAAGAGTAATGCGGGAAGCGGGATGAGGGATGAGGTGGATGACTCAACTAATTGATTCCTGAGCCGGTTGATTCGAAGAGGAGGAGGGGGAAATGAAGTCGTGGGGTGGATTGGAAGACCTGGAGGTCTACCGCCAGGCGCGCGAATTTCGAAAGGAAATGTATCGGGTCGCCAGAATTCTGCCCGAATTTGAACGATACAATACATGTTCACAGATCAGAGATGCTGCGAGATCATTGACAAACAATATTGCAGAAGGATACGGGCGCTATTACTACAAAGAATCGATCAAGTTCTTTCGCATTGCGCGAGGGTCGCTTGAAGAATTAGTGGATGATTTGAATATCTGCCTCGATGAATCGTATATCGATGAAGAAAAACACGCGTACCTGACTTCACAAGCGTTGCATGTTAGAAGGTTGATCGACGGATACATCAAATATCTTATGAAAAACTCAATCGGAGAATGAGGAAGAGAAGCTGACGATTCGATCTTCACCTCTTCCCTCTTCCCTTATTACTCATTACTCATCACCCATTACTGACATCTGACATACTATGGACTCAAAGTCGAACCTTTACAAAGTCAAAGACCTCTCCCTCGCTGCCGCCGGTAAGCTGCGCATCGAATGGGCCGAATCGCGCATGCCCGTCATGATGGCGCTCCGGGAAAAGTACCGGAAGACGAAGCCGTTGAAGGGCTATCGAATCGCCGGCTGCCTCCATGTGACGAAAGAAACAGCTGTCCTCGTGAAGACCTTCGTGGAGGCCGGCGCCGAGGTCTCCTGGAGCGGCTGCAATCCGCTCTCGACGCAGGATGACATCGCCGCCGCCCTTGCAGCGCAGGGGATCTCCATCTACGCGTGGCACGGAATGAATGTCGACGAATTCTACTGGTGCATCGAGGAGTCGCTCAAGTTCAAGCCGAACCTTACGCTGGACGACGGGGCAGATCTCATCTTTACAGTTCACAACAAACACCAGGAGCTTATCCCCACTGTCATCGGCGGTACGGAAGAAACAACGACGGGCGTTCATCGATTGCGCGCCATGGCAAAGGACGGGGCGCTGAAGTATCCCGTCATCGCCGTCAACGATGCTGAAACGAAGTGGGATTTTGACAATGTCTATGGCACGGGACAATCGACGCTCGATGGCATTCTCCGGGCAACAAGCGTTCTGCTTGCCGGAAAGAACTTTGTAGTTGCCGGGTTTGGCCATTGCGGCAAGGGCGTGGCGATTCGCGCAAAGGGCCTTGGGGCGAACGTGATCGTCACGGAGGTCAAGCCAACGGCCGCGCTGAAGGCGACGCTCGAGGGATTCCGCGTCATGACCATGGACGAGGCGGCAAAGGTGGGCGACATCTTTGTAACAGCCACGGGCGTGAAAGACGTCATCGTCGACAGGCATTTCAAGGTCATGAAAGACGGCGCGATCGTCTGCAACACCGGACATTACGATTGCGAGATCAACCTCAAGCACCTCGCAAAAATGAAAAAGCGTGTCAGGACCGTCCGTTCGGACAATGAAGAGTACCTGATGAAGGATGGGCGACGGATCTACGTCCTTGCGCAAGGACGCCTTGTAAACCTTGCGGCCGCTGAAGGACATCCTTCGGAGGTCATGGATATGTCGTTCGCGAACCAGTTTCTCTCTCAGCTCCGACTTGCGGAATTCCATCACAAAGGACAGAAACTGGAAAACAAAGTGTACGACATCTCCACCCAGCAAGACCAGGAAATCGCAGGCATCAAACTTGCGACGATGGGATACAAGATCGACAGGCTGACGATGGAACAGGTGAGATATCAATCGGATTATTCTGCAGGCACATAAGCAGGCAGTATCTTGCCCCGAGCGACCGAAGGGAGTCACCCCGAGCGAGCGCAGCGAGCCGAGGGGTCGAGGGGCAGTCGGATTATTCGGCTGGGACCTGAAGTACCAGAAGGGACTGTGCAGTATGGAGTATTGAGAAAGAAGAAGGCCTCTGGGAAACCGGGGGCTTTTTTGTTGCTGATTGGCTCTTTGTTTCACGCTTGTCCTTTGCTGGAGGACGGGTCCTCGTCGATGATTCGCAAGCATGTTGCTTCATAAACTTAGACGCTTGCAACTGACATCATTGTAAGTTTTCCCTCCTACCCCGGTCTCAAGCCGGGGTTTTTATTTTTCCCGCAAACAAGAATCTCGCACACCTGATAAATGAATTCTCAATCCTAGCAATAAGACAACCGACGTACGACAAAACCCGCTCGAATCGCACGATCATTCGATGGCACACTCTATGAGTATACGCTCATACACTCATGAGGATCGAACAACGACGATGACCGGACAACGCTCACCTGCGGACCTCGAAGCAGAGATCCTTGCGGCACTTTCTCATCCCAATCGTATCAGGATCCTTGAATACCTGCGCAAAGATGTTAGGTGCAACTGTGAGCTCGCGCCGGCGCTCGACCTTGAGCAATCCAACCTCTCGCGGCATCTCAAGATCCTGGTTCAAGCGGGCATTCTTGTTTCGTGGAAAGAAGGCCTGCGGGTAAATTTCAGGGTCACCGACGAACGAGTATTCAAGCTCGTGGACCTGGCACTCGCTGTTGCGAAGCACGGCATCGAAGAACGGGCGGGAGTCTTGGAGCAAGCTTGACGAATTCTCACCAACGAAGGAAACGACGATGACCATCAAGGTACTTGGTCCTGGATGCATGAACTGCAAGACGCTCGAACGCAGAACACTCGAAGCACTTGAACAACTGCACGTTGAAGCTCACGTCGAAAAGATCGTGGACCTTGACGGTATCATTTCATACGGCATCATGCGAACTCCGGGGCTCGTGATCGACGAAACCGTGGTATGGCAAGGAGGCGTGCCGACCGTTGAGAAGATCAAAGAACTTGTCGCGGCACGCATCCAGGTGAACTGAAATGAAAGAATGGATGAAGTTCGCGTTGCTCGCCGTCGCGTTTGCCATTTTCTATTTCGCTCCGATCGATGCCCCCATCGTGTTGGCCTCGATTTCCGCAGGCCTGTCGCTGCTGCATGAATATGCCCGGCTTCACGTCCTCACGTGTCTGGTCCCGGCCTTCTTTATCGCCGGAACGATCGCCGTGTATGTGAAAAAAGAGGCCGTCCTGCAGCTGCTCGGTCCAACGACGAAGAAGTACATCGCCTACCCCATCGCCAGCGTCTCGGGCGGGATCCTCGCCGTCTGTTCGTGCACCATCCTTCCCCTGTTCACGGGCATCTACAAGCGCGGCGCAGGTATCGGACCGGCCGTCGCATTCCTGTTCACCGGTCCGGCCATCAACATCACTGCGATTCTGTTGACTGGAAGTGTGTTGGGATGGGATTTCGCGATCAGCCGACTGATCGCCGCCATGGTAATCTCGGTGGTTGCAGGACTCTTCATGGCATTCCTGTTCAAAGAGCACGACCGGAACAATGCCAATGGAGCCTTTGCGACCGGATTGGGAAGTGACGTCGAATACTCAAACACGCTCATCCTCTTGTTCTTTCTCCTGCAACTTGCGATCCTCGTGCTTTTCGGATTGTCTATCGACCCCCTGTTTAAGGCGATCCTCATCATCGCCATTATCGCAGTGCTGCTCGGTATCGTGTTTTTCAAGTTCCAGAAAGAGCACAACCTGGCGTGGCTGAACGAGACCTGGGACCTCACGAAGAAGATCCTGCCGTATCTCTTTGTGGGCGTGTTCGTCGCCGGGATCATTGAAGTGGTGGTTCCGCAGGAGGTCGTCACCTCCCTCGTCGGCCAGAATTCCCTCCTGGCGAACGTCATCGCCTCTACATTCGGCGCCTTCATGTACTTCGCGACACTCACCGAGGTCCCGATCATTCAGAAACTCATGGGACTGGGGATGGGCCGAGGCCCGGCCCTCACACTCTTTCTGACGGGCAACGCCCTGAGCCTGCCAAGCATGATCGTGCTCTTCAAGGTCATGGGAAAGAAGCAGGCGCCGGCGTATATCCTGACCATCATGGTGCTCTCGGTGTTCGCCGGATGGCTCTTCGGCGAAGTGATCTGAGCACGCATCATGAAAAATGTCGCCATCCTCGGCTCGGGCTGTTCAAAGTGCAAGGTGCTCGAACAACGATTGCAAGACCTCAAAGCGGCCCACGCCCTCGATATCAGCGTCGTCAAAGTCACCGACCTGGAGCAGATCATTTCCCACGGCGTCATGATGACTCCGGGCCTGGTCATCGACGGCCAGTTGAAGAGCGTCGGGACGGTCCCTAAGGATTCACAACTACTGGAATGGCTCAAGGAATAGGACAATGAACTACCGAACACTCAACAGTCTGAGCCTCATCGCGATGTTGCTGCTCTCCGCGTCAGGGATCACCTTGGCACAATCACAGGCGGCGAAGTCCCAGCCAAAAGCTGCAGTCCCGACGGCACAGCCAGTTGTGACATTCATCGAACTTGGCTCGGTCAATTGCATTCCGTGCAAGGCCATGCAGCCGGTGATGAAAGCGATCGAAGTAAAGTACGGCGAACAGGTGAAGGTCATTTTCTACGATGTGTGGACAAAGGAACAGGCCCACTTCGCACAGCTACACAAGGTTCGCCTCATACCGACACAGGTGTTCCTCGATGCCAAGGGCGTAGAGTTCTTCCGTCACGAGGGATTCTTTCCCGAAGAGGCGATCGACGATCTCTTCCAGCGTCAAGGATTGAAGCTGCGAGTCAAGAGCTAGAGCATGATCGAGTCTCTTTTCACATGGCTCACGACGTCGATGAACGGACGCTTTGAGATCGCCCTCTTGGCATCCGCGGGATGGGGCGTTGCGAGCATCCTCCTCAGCCCTTGTCATCTTTCGAGCATTCCCCTCGTCATCGGCTATATCGGCAGTCAGGGACAGGCTGGAACGAGGCGGCCGTTCTCGCTCTCGCTCGTGTTTGCCCTTGGCATTCTCATCACCATCGGACTGATCGGAACGATCACCGCATCGGCGGGCCGTATGATGGGTGATGTTGGGGCATGGGGAAATATCATTGTCGCCGCCGTCTTTTTTGTCGTCGGCCTCTACTTCATGGACGTGATCACACTTTCATGGAACGGAATAGTTCCTCGATCAACTTTCGCCAAGGGATGGAAAGGGGCGCTTCTCCTGGGTCTCGTTTTCGGGATCGGACTCGGTCCATGCACGTTTGCCTACATGGCGCCGGTGCTTGGTGTTGTGTTCAGCGTGGCGACGACGAATCCCATCCGAGCAATCTCGTTGGTCGCCGCATTCGGGGCAGGGCACTGCGCGGTGATTGCCGTCGCAGGTGGTACTGCGGGAACTGTTCAGAAGTATCTCAAGTGGACGGAACGATCAAAAGGCGCGACGTACCTAAAACGCATGGCGGGAGGACTGGTGATTCTCGCGGGCGTGTACTACATCTATACTGCGCTTTGAAACGAGTTGGATTTCTCCAACTACGTACCTCATTGATTGCTTGAAACAAATCGGATTTCAAGGTATAATGTATGCCTATAAGGGCATATAGACTTATAGAATGCGAGAATATATTAGCATGAAGTTGGAGAGTGACATACTCAAGACGCTGGCTGACGACAAACGACTTCGCGTCCTCAACCTGTTGCTCAAATCGAAGGATGCGCTGTGCGTATGCGAGATCGCGGACGCACTCGGCCTGCCTCAATACACCATCTCAAAGCATTTGTCGGTGCTCAAGAATGCAGGGGTCGTGTACGTTGAGAAGAAAGGCCTCTGGGGATATTATTCTCTGAATATTCATGAATCGGAAAATCGGACGCTATTTGAATTCCTGAATAAGTTCTTGTCTCGCGGACAATTTGCCTCCGATCGACAGAGTCTCGATAAGCGATTGCGTCTTCGCGAAGAAGGAAGATGTGTTGTCGGATTTGTGACGGAGAATGCGATCGTTCGACGCATAAAGAAGAAATCTACTCTTCGATCGTATAGTAGCTGATCGGCCCGAATGAGTGTACGGCAGCTTGAAGATTGCCGTCGAATTCACGCCTCAAAGGTACAAAGGTGATGAGATGCCTAACGTGAGAGTCCTGTTCGTATGCGTCCACAACAGCGCCCGCAGCCAAATGGCGGAAGCGCTTTTGAATCACATTGCGGGCGACAAATTCGAAGCGGAAAGTGCCGGTCTCGAGGCCGGGACCCTCAATCCACTCGCCGTCGAGGCCATGAAAGAGATGGGAATCGATATTTCCAAGAAGCAGACCCGGAAAGTCTTCGATATCTATCTCGGTGACAAGATCTTCTCGTATGTCATCACAGTATGCGATGAAGCATCAGCCGAACGTTGCCCAATTTTCCCCGGCATCACCAAGCGTCTCCATTGGAGCTTTCCCGACCCGGAACAACTCGTAGGATCTCACGAGGAAAAGCTGCGAGAGACCATTGCCATTCGCAATCAAATACAAATACGTATTGAGGCATGGATCCGAGAAACCGTCGGACCCATACATGTCAACTGAAAAGGCCTTCGTACTACAGTCCATTCCGATTTTTGAATGACTCAACTATGCATGAGTCAAGGCATGGCCGCAAATCTTGCTCCTTCTCACTACTTTCCATAGTTTTCTGGCGCTGCGAACTCATTTTTTTCAATATGCCTTGGCGTTCTTTGCCCGCCCTCGGCCGAGCCTCGGGCGAGGCCGGGGCGATCTTGGCGTCCTTGGCGGTTATTCTTTCAGCAGAGAATTAGAGCAAACACCTGCACACAGGAGCGAATATGAGCTATAAAGCACTCGTCGCAGAATTTATCGGCACATTCACGCTGATCTTCGTCGGAGTCGGATCGATCGCCGCCGATTACATGACGGGCGGCAAACTTGGGATTACGGGCATCGCGCTTGCTCATGGCCTTGCCATCGGCGTCATGGTCACGATTGCTCTCTCAATAAGCGGAGGTCAACTCAATCCGGCAATGACGCTCGGCGCATTCGTCGGCGGAAAGATCGGCGCGAAAGACGCGGTGCAGTACGTCATCGCCCAATGTCTCGGCGCCATTGTCGGAGCCGTTCTGATCCAGCAAACCGTCCCCTCGGACGTGCTTGGCGCAGTGCAGATGGGAACGCCAATGCTCGGACGCGATAGTACGTGGATGCAGGGATTCATCGCTGAAGTCGTCCTGACCTTCTTTCTTGTCCTGACAGTCTTCGGCACGGCAATCGACCAAAAAGCTCCCCGCATGGGTGGGCTCTTCATAGGTTTTGCAGTGGTCTTCGGCGTTCTGGCGGGCGGACCCATTTCCGGGGCCGCAATGAACCCGGCCCGACATCTCGGTCCTGCATTGCTGGGCGGCTTCCTGTCGGATTCCCTTCTTTATTGGATTGGACCTCTGGTCGGCGGCGCCATCGCAGGAGTCGTTGCAAGATACCTTTTCTCCAGTAAGTGATGAGCGAATTCGTCGCGCACGAACCCTCGGCCAAAAGGCTGAATTTCTTTGAACGCTACCTCACGGTGTGGGTGGGGCTTTGCATGGTCATTGGGATCATTATCGGAAGAGTCTTCCCCGGAGCAACCGAGATTGTCCGGTCGCTCGAATTCGGCGAAGGAAGCCAAATTAACATCCCCATCGCGATCCTCATATGGCTGATGATCTATCCGATGATGCTCAAGATCGACTTCACCCGCATTCTCGAGGTCCGAAAGCGGCCAAGAGGACTTGCGATCACGCTCGTCGTCAATTGGCTTGTTAAGCCGTTCTCGATGGCTCTCCTGGGATGGGTCTTCTTTCAATGGCTCTTTCTTCCGTTGATCGGAGAAGAGCTTGCACAGCAATACACCGCCGGAGTCATTATCCTAGCTGCCGCTCCTTGCACAGCGATGGTCTTTGTATGGTCGTATCTCACCGATGGAGATCCGGCGTACACGCTTGTGCAAGTGGCGGTCAATGACCTCATTATGCTGATTTTGTTCGCGCCGATCGTCAGCCTGCTGGTGAGCGGCGCCAGCACGCTGACAGTTCCTTTCATTGTGCTTCTGTATAGCGTCGGCGTGTTCATCGTCATTCCCCTTGCACTCGGCTCCGTCAGCCGCATCATGTTGATACGCTGGAAAGGAGCCGAGTGGTTCGAGTCCCGATATCTGGCCTTCTTCCATCCAGTCACCATCCTTGCGCTTCTGGCCACGTTGGTCTTCATCTTTGCATTCCAAGCCGATAATATCCTCGACCGTTGGTTCCATGTACTGCTGATCGCAGTGCCGATCCTCATCCAGGTGTATTTCAATTCGGGATTAACGTATGGATTGATGAAGGTATTCCGCGTCCCGCACAATGTCGCTGCACCGGGGGCACTGATCGGAGCGAGCAACTTCTTTGAGCTTGCAGTCGCAACTTCCATTGCATTGTTCGGACCCGGCTCGGGGGCGGCACTGGCGACCGTGGTTGGTGTTCTCGTAGAAGTCCCG
>Ga0156245_1099_pt1 | contig 53468 bp, 40 predicted proteins | sample RifCSPlowO2_12_FD_107892 | JGI IMG/M metagenome (GOLD analysis project Ga0156245, IMG submission 107892) | Ignavibacteria bacterium RIFCSPLOWO2_12_FULL_56_21
CGCGACGCCATAGAGGCGCCTGAAATAGTCGACGGGTCCTGCAAACCCGAGATGCTGAAGCTTTGTAATTCCCTCTTCCGCGTATGCCTTGACGGCTCTGTAGAAAGCGGGAATAGGTTCAACGTAGCTTTCGGGGAAGGAACACACTATTCCGCCGCTGTACGACTGCTTCGCATACAATAAATTGTCGTGTCGAAGCTCCGCCCATGAAGCGAGCTGCGTGTTCATTTTCTGTTGCCACCAGGCCGCAGTCCGCATGAAGGCGGGAAACTGCGAACGGTCGGCTGGAGGGTTCAATGTTCGTATCGACTGCAGCCAGGCGTTATAAAGTGTGCTTGTCCAGAATGACTGATCGTAAGAATCTACGAGATACCGAAGTGCCGCAAGGTTGGAGCCGTAATGATATTCGTTCAACTCCGGTTCCAGCAGTTGTGCAGCACCGTCGTTGCCGAGCGCAAAGAGAATGTCGAGGGTAGAAGGGAGCATCCGGGTGACCTTCAACCCGTTGTAAACGATTCGGTCGTAGACAACGCTCGCCGTGACATACGAATCGATCACAAACCGCTGACCGAATATCATGAACGCGGACGGCGTTTGTATCTGATCGGGTGACATCGGATCTGTGATGAAGATCTGAGACAAGATCCGCTGACCCGCAAACGACTGATCTGTCAGCGTTTGCTGAAAGCGGCGGACCATGGCAGTATCCGTCATTTCGTCGGCAGACACAAAGCCTGTTAAGCTCCTCATCGTTCGAAGGTCGTCATACGTGACGTTATCGGATTCTCCCACGAAATGGCGAATGATATTGTCTGCACGTACGAGCCGCTCGAGCTGACCCGACCCTTCCAACGCCTCCAGCAGAAGGTAAGAATCGATCATCTGACGTTGAACGCTGCTGTCTGATTGTACGGGTTTCCCATCAACCTCCGGGCTGGTCAGATACAGTTCCGTTCGACCCATCCAGATCATTGCCCGAAAATAGTTGCCCAACGCCTCGGAATCTGTGTAGTGCCCGCGAACTTTGAACTGACTGAAATCGATCGTTCGAGCTTCGTACGAAAAAAGCGGATACTGGGAAGGTGTCAAACTTCCGATGGAGGCGAGGAGTGGGTTCACCGTTGACCAGTTCTCAGAATAGTACGGTTGGCATGTTGTGCCAAGAAGAGTTCGGGCAACCGTGAGATACACATCGACGTCCCGGAGTGACAACCTCATCCCGGGAGTGTTGCCGTAAGCCGATTGGAGTGTCGGGAGATACGCATGCATGTGCAGCAGCAAAGAGTCGATCGTCGGAATAAGGTAATCCACCTCGACGTTCTTGAGAATGACGTCATACGACATGTGCATCGAGTGCAGTATCGCATCCGTCGACACAAATACGGGGAGATCCCTGTGAAACAGCTCCACGAGAGCTTGTCCAAATGATTCGTATGTCAACCTTTCAGAAACCACAAAGCCGTGCGATTGAAAGAGAGATCGTTCATCCGAAGTCAGTGAGTAATACGACGAGATCGTATCGTAATACTGTCCTTCGGAAGGATTATAAGAAACGGTCGCGGTAAATATTCCGGCCTCATGGAGAGCTCGGAGCCCGGAGGCGTCGAGATTCTGGTGGGTCGACAGGAATTGCCGATACGCGTCGACGGTGAAAGAGCTCGGGGACTGTGCGGAGGATTCGAAGGGAAGAGCGACGAAGATGAAAAAGGCACACGCGGAAAGAGCTTTCATGGCACACCTCTGAGAAACGTGCAGAAAGGAGCACCTGATTCGGAAAGAAATGTACTCCGTCCCAAGCCAAACTTCAACTTTCGATTCTCAGAATTGACACCCATTTTCATGTACATTCTACGTCATGCGGTCGGATCTGTTTGTCGGATTGTTCAACTGATCATTCCCATCCGAAGGTTGGAAGAAATGAAATACTTTCTGTTGAAATATGCAGCCCTGATCTTGATTGTACTCCCCGTTCAATCCCAAGAAACGACCCGCATTATCTCATTCTGAACACCGCCATAGGAGGAGCCTGGCCGGGAAACCCGGATTCAACGACGGTGTTCCCGCAGTATCATGATGTCGACTATGTGAGAGTGTACCAGCGCAAGGGATATTTCTAGCAACATCACGAATCGATTTCAGTGTCGATCAAAAGGCCCGGGTGAGTGCTCGGGCCTTCTTGTTTTCTGAAGTTCTTACAACATCGCCGCAGATCTGCTTCATCGACGTCTGTCTCAGAACTGGTGTGATGCCCGGCACGTAAGGCTGCACATTGAAGAGGAAGATAGGTCCGCCCGTGGGCATTACCTTGACTTTGCACTCAGTCTGAGCGAACTTTATGGACCGATTGGTTCTCTATATGACATGCCCGCCTGATTTCTTTCAGTCTGCGTCACACCGTGTGTACATTCCCTCCAACCTGAAACATGTGCGAACTTTCACCCTTGGGAGATCTCTCATGAAGTCTTTCGTGCTCGGTTGTCTGCTTGCCGTTCTTTGCACGATGGCATCAGCCCAGACAAACGTCTCCGGTACGATCAGCAAGGACAGCACCTGGACACTGTCCGCGAGTCCCTATGTTGTGACGGGGAATGTCATCGTCAATACAGCATGGACACTCACTGTAGACTCAGGAGTCGTGGTGCGATTCCAAGGCAATACCAGTCTGATAGTCTACGGTTCGATTGCAGCGCGGCACGTCGTTTTTACCTCGGCGAAAGACACCGCGGGAGGTTCTCCCTCCAGGGGCGACTGGAATTCGATCCAAATCGGAGATTACAGCACCGCCGGTGACGGTTCGTTCGATACATGCGCGATCAAGTACGGGGGAACGAACTCGTTTCCTTCTGATGCCGCTAATGTCTTTGTCTACGGAGGAACGGCGACGTTTACTGGTTGCGACATCTCTTTCTCGGAGAACTACGGGGTGATGTTCGCCGGCGGCTCGGCCGCTGTCAATGTCTCCTTCACGGGAAGCAGCGTTTTCTCGTGCGACTGGCCGTTGTCATATCGGGGGACTTCGGCGTTGTCGCTCAACGGCACGAACGTGTTGACAGGGAATACACATAACGGGATCTCATTGCGCTACTCAGAGCAGTCAGATGCCCTCACTCTCCCGGCGGCATCAGTCCCGTATTACTTCCCCGGGAACTTCAACGTACGCGCCGCCGGTTCAATGACGATTGCATCCGGTAACATCTGCAAATTTGCTCAGTATGCGTCCTTGAACGTCGAGGGTGTCTTGCACGCGGTGGCGGCGGAGGGTGAGGACATCACGATTACGGCATATACCGACGACAACGCCGGCGGAGACACAAACGCGGACGCAACAGCTACGATTCCCGCCTCAAGCTATTGGGGCGGAGTGCTCTTCCAAAACTCCAGCGTTGATTCGTCGTGCGTCATGCGACGTTCACACGTTCGATTCGCCGGGGCCTACAGGATCGGCGGCATCTCAATGTATAATGCGAGCCCAACCGTCGACAGCTGCGATCTGGCCAACAATTTTTTTGGCGTCATGATGCAATCGGTGTCGAACCCGGTGTTTTCGAACAACGTCATCGGTTCGAGCGAGCTAGTGCCGATCGCCATTTCCTTCGCTGCGAATCCGGTCCTTTCGAATAATTCGTTCTCCTTCTCCGACAACCGGTATGACGCCATTGGACTCCTGGGCGGCACTCTGCCGGCGAATGCGACGCTACCGATTCGGTCTATCACGAACATTGACAATGTTTCATACCTGTTGCTTGAAGACGTGGTCGTTCCCGTCGGGAGGGTCCTGACGATCCACGAGCGCGTTGTGATCAAGGCGATAAACGACAATACCTATGTGTACGGTAGTCCGCGCATGACGATACAGGGCAAACTCATTGCGAGCGCCTCATCGGATTCGACAAGCATAGTCTTTACGTCGGCGCGGGACGACAATTTCGGAGACCCGTTCGATACAAACAAGGATGGAACGAGCACGGCGCCGCAAAGCGGTGATTGGGGCGGCATCGTATTCGAAGGGTCGAGCGATGACTCGTCCGTCATGAATTTCTGCAAGATGAAGTACGGCAGGCTTCCAGGGACGTACTACAACACACGATATATCGGCGACGGCGCGATCACCATGGTGAATGCCAGCCCGACAATCTCCAATTGCGAGATCAAAGACGTTGTCTATGGCATTTACGCTTTCCAGTCGTCGAATCCAAAGATCCTCAACACTACGTTTGTCAATACGCAGTATACTCCCGTTGCTATGTCGATCTCGGCGGACCCCACATTCTCCGGGAATATCTTCACGAACGTCGCGTGGAGAGCCCTCGGGATTATCGGTGAAAATCTGGGTTTCAGCGGAACGATTCGAAAGCGCGATGTGGCGGGTTTCGCGAACATTACCTACGTGCTCCTCGAGGACGTCACGGTGAATTCCGGAACTGAAGTCACGGTCGACCCGGGCGTCGTCATCAAGATGAATAACTCGGGATTCTTCATCAACGGAGGCTTCAGGGCAAAGGGAACTGTGGCCGGTGGCATGGTCGTATTCACGTCGTTAAAGGACGACAACGTCGGGAATCCACAGGATTCCAATGGTGACGGTTCCTCGACGGCTCCTGCAAAAGGGGACTGGAAGACGATCCAATACCAAGGAACGAGCAACGACGGGTTCGCGCTGCTTGACAGCTGTACCATTCAATACGGCGGCAATTACGGAAGCAATTTTGGCAACGTCACATATGTGGATGCCGGCGGAGTTTTCTCGAATTCACTGTCCACCGACTCGTACCAATACGGTCTCTCCTGCGACGGCGGTTCGCAGCCGACAATAACCGGCGTTGATATCAGAAACAGCCGACTCGACCCCATTGCGATGTCGCTGAAGGCTGACCCGATCTTCACGAACATTACGTTCGCGGCCAACAGAAGCAACGGCATCAAAATATTGGAGGGGTCTTTATCGTCCAACGCCAGGCTACGGAAGCGCAGTGTGGCCGGATTCCCGAACATTGCCTACATCGTTGAGTATCTCACCGTCGGGCAGAACGCAATTCTCACCATCGACCCAGGCGTGATCATCAAGTTCCCCGCTGGATACTATCAGCGATACATCACCGTCGAAGGGGGGTTGAAGGCGGAGGGCTCCGCAGCGCAGCACATCACATTCACTTCGCTGAATGACGATTACGCCGGTGACACAAACAACGACGGCAATACCGCAACACCGTCGCGGGGCGATTGGTACACGATCGCATTCACACCGACGAGCAACGACACCGCCAACGTCTTGCGTAACTGCGACATTCTCTATGGCGGCCAAAACGGCAGTTGGGACCCGAGCTACAAAGACTACGGCATGGTGCAGGTGAACAGCTCGCATGTGGTGATCGACTCCTGCTACTTCCAGCAATCGGCGAAGACCGCCATCGGAGTCTATGGAAGTGCAGATCCGATTATCACGAATTGCCAGATCAGCAATGTGGAGCTGATGCCGGTCAGTATGAGCATGTTCTCAAATCCGGTGTTCGCGAACAACCTTGCACTGAATGTCGGTTACATGGCTTTGGGTATTGTGCCGGAGACGTATGCGGTCAACGCCACGATCCCCATGCGTAATTTTGGCGGCTACACGAACATCACGTATATGTTGATGACGGGTGCCTATTCGATCGTTCCAACCGTAAATTCCGGTACGACGATCACGGTTCCTGCCGGAGTGGTCTTCAAGTATTGGCCGATCGGTGCCGGAGGGAACCGATTCCAGGTCAACGGCTCGCTCGTTGTTGCCGGCACATCGGGATCTCCCGTTGTGTTTACCGACCCTCGGGACGACGCCTACGGCAATCCGATGGATTCGAACGGCGACGGCTTCTTGACCGTTCCGGAGATTGTCTCCTGTCCCGGCATCTCGTTCGCAGACGTGAGCGACGATAGTCTCAGCTCGATCAAGTATGCGATGATCCGTTACTTCGATACCGGCATCTCGCTGCAACAAGCGTCGCCGGCGATCGAGCATTGCACGTTTGTTCGCAACAATTGGGGCGTCCTGCTCAACGGCGTTTCGTCACCATCCTTGGACAGCTGCGCTTTTGTCGACCTGGAATATGCTCCGATGTTGATTTCCCTGGTCTCGTATCCGAGATCGACTCCGGGAAACACCATCGCGGGATCTACGTATCGGGGCATTGGAGTCGTGGACGAAACACTTGCGCAGGATATTACGCTTCAGAAAAGGAACTTTGCCGGCATCACAAATATCCCGTACGCCTTCGACCACTACACCGTGGGAACCGGGGCCGTCATGACCGTCCAGCCCGGAGTTATCCTGAAATTCCGGCCGGGGGGATGGCTCTCGGTAAAGAAGGGCCTGATGGCACTTGGAGGAAATCATCCTGACAGCACGATCGTCTTCACGGACCTCCACGATGACTATTACGGAGGGGACACGAACGCCGATAGCTCGGACACGAATCCTGATGTACAGTATGGGTATTCCAACTGGAACGGCCTTGTGTTCGAAGGCGAAGCGCTCGACCCATTGTGCCAAATGGATCATACGGTCGTCCGGTATGCGACGTATTACTGGAGCAGCACTGCCAGCGGCATTCGCGTCAACAACGCATCGCCGACGATCATGCACAGCGTGCTGTCGAAGAATAAGGTCGGCCTGTCGATCATCGGATCGTCCAATCCGGTCATTCAGTATTCCGACATCTACGAGAACTGGGAATTCGGCGTCAATTATCCGTCGCCCGTGTTCTCAGTCGATGCCCGCTGGAACTGGTGGGGCAGCAATACCGGCCCAACCCACTCTTCGAATCCTGCCGGCACCGGGGACGACATATCGAGCGGCATCAATTATACTCCGTATCTAACGACGGGATCGGGCAATCCAATCGCCGGCGATGTCAGCCTGAACGGACGTGTGCAGGCATTTGACGCATCGTTGATCCTGAAATATTCGGTGAATCCGCATGGCGTTGATTCTCTCAGCGCACGACAGATACAAGTGGGTGATGTCAGCGGTAACGGCGGTCCGGACACTGTGGCGGTCACCCCGTACGACGCGTCTCTGGTGCTTCAATACGTCGTCGGGCTCGTTGGGGCATTTCCAGTCGAGGTCAATCGCATCGCACATCCCGATGCATTGAAGGATCAGCCATATGCGGTTGAGAAGCAGGTGTCGGCCTCATTGACGCTTGGCTCCTCTGCGGCAAAACGGGGCGTGCGAGTGACAATTCCCATGGAGATTGCGGATGTTGCCGGAGTCGCCTCGATCCAGGCCATCGTGCGATTTGACCCCGACGTGTTGACGGTCGATAATGTAGCGCCCTCGGGTATCGGTACAGGATTGAACTTCACTTCCTTTATCGACAAAGGCGAGATCAGGTTGGCTTTTGCTGGGGATAGAATCCTGGAAACGGGCGGGAGATTGGCGGAGCTGTCTTTCCAGGTGTCTGAAGAAGTCCGAGGGAAAGTGTCGACTCCCGTCACGATCACGCATGTTCTGGCGAACGAGCAGAACCTGACAGCGCGGGCGGTGGGCGGAACGATCGACGTTACCGGAAAGCCCGAATCGTTCGCGCTGTTCCAGAACTACCCGAATCCGTTCAACCCGACGACAACGATCAGTTTCCAGGTTCCTGATGACCGTTCACGCATACGCGTGGTCATCTTCAATCTGCTCGGCCAGCAGGTTCGCACGCTGGAGGACGGAGTGCGCGACGCGGGAGTGCACAAGATGGTGTGGGACGGTCGGAATGACGCGGGCGTCGCTCAACCGAGCGGAGTGTACCTCTGCCAACTGCGCTCCGGGTCGTTCGTGCAGACGCGCAAATTGACGATGATGAAATGAACGCGACATCGGTTGATCCTGTCCTCCAACGATTTCCTCGGAGAGAACAATGAACAACCTTGTCGGTTGGCTGATCGCCCTTGCGTTGGTGGGACGCGCCTCCGCGGGTGATGTCAGGCTGTCGATTCCGGATACGACCGGATTGCGCGGCTCCTGGATAAACCTTCCTGTTCAGGTCGATTCGAGCCTGACAGGCAGAAATGTCTTCGCATTCCAAATCGAAGTACAATTCAGCGCATATATCTTGGAATGCGACACGATCATACTTGGGGGGACATTGACGTCCGCCGCAGGCATGACCGTGACCTTCAACCGCCCCGGCCCTGACCGGGTTGCGATCGCCGCCGCGGGCCAGTCGCCTCTGGCTGGAACTGGTCCGCTGGTGTACATTCGCTTCCGGATGAAGCAAAGCGGATACTCGTCGGTCGTTTTCACCGATGCGGCGCACAATGTCTTGAATGAAGGGGATCCCGCCGTCGTGCTGAAGAACGGGTACGTGAACGTCTCCGAACCCCCGACGATCATGGTGCAGCCCAACGCCGATGTCATCGCAGTCGGTGAGGTGAGGACATTCACTGTGTACGGCGGAACGCCGCCGTACACGTGGACAAGCACGCAACCTGGGGTCGCATCGTTGGACACGCTGGGAAATCTGACGGGTATAAGCAGAGGTTTCGTCCGTGTGGTGGCCCACGACGCCGGCGGATTGACAGATACGACGGACGGATCGATTGAGGTCCGCGCAATGAAAGTGTCCGTCTCAGACACCGTTGTGTATGTGGGGACGACATTCGATCTGCCTGTTCGCGTGACGACCTTGAATGGACTTGGCATCACGTCTGGACGGATATCACTCACGTTTAATGGAGATGTGATCCAACCGGTCTCCGTTTCGGTTTCTGGCGGTTTACTTGACGGTTATGGTTCCGCGAGCTCGAACACCGCGGTGAAAGGACGCGTTGATTTCGCTTTTGCAGGCAGTTCACCGATCTCCGGTGCAGGCATTCTCGTCACAGTCCGGTTCAGCTCGCTGGTACAAGGCTATACTGAAGTGTCGTTCGCGCAGGCTTTGTTCAACGAGGATTTCCCCGCCAAAGTCGATAACGCAAGCGTCGGCGTGAACGCGCACTCATCGATCTATATTAACCCGCAATATGCCGACATGATTGCCGGTGATGTCGTCCAATTCAACGCATCGAACGGCATTTCTCCGTACATCTGGTCAACGTCGGATTCGCTTGTCGCATCCGTCGACCAGGATGGCCGTGTCACTGCGCTGAAAAGCGGAAATGTCACAGTACTGGTCGAGGACGCCGTTGGCGCAAAGGGAACGACATACGTCCTTTCTGTCTATGACGCTCGGGTATCCGTGCCGCATGCATTTGTCAACGCCGGCGGTGAGGTGTCCGTCCCGGTCCGAATCGACCGTATGGGCGCAGGACACTCGGTCGTGGCCTATCAACTGAGGGTGACGTTCGATTCGAGCGTCGTTCGGTACGCGGGTTTTGAAAGCTCCAGTTCACTTACCGCGGGATGGTCGACCATGGACCACGATGCGGGAAATGCCGTAACGTTGGCATCGGCAAGTACCGGCGGATTCGGTTCCGCGGGACCGCTTGTCTATCTGCGGTTTGTGGGGCGTGCCTCCGGCTCGTTGGGCACATACAGCGCATTGGTTATTGCGCAGATCATGCTGAATGAGGGGATTCCACATGCATTCAGCGTCAACGGAAGTCTATCACTCGGTCTCGTACCGCAAACGCCGGTACAGTACTCGCCTTCGGATGGGTCGGACCTGGTCAGCAGTACACCAACGCTGCTGTGGTCGACGGAGCAGTACGCCGAGCACTATCATCTTCAGGTTTCGGAAGATTCTGCAATGACGGCGCTGGTTGTTGACGATTCCACGGCAACCGACGGTCACCTGCAGATCGGGCCGCTATCGTCCCTTACTTTGTACTTTTGGCGAGTCAGAGCCGTGAATCTGATCGGCGCCAGCTCATGGAGCGGCGTATTCAGATTTACCACGGCCGTTACAGCTCCTTCGGCCCCCGAGCTCTGGCTCCCAGAAAATTATGCCACGAACGTATCGACGGAAGCTTCTTTGACGTGGAAAAGCGTCGCCACTGCGACGTCCTATCGACTTCAGGTCGCATACGACAGTCTCTTTACTGCACTTGCCTGGGACAATTCCGGCCTGACGGATACGACGAGCACGGTCTCCGGACTGCAGGTCGACACCGTGTATTACTGGCGTGTCAGTGCTACGAACGATGGAGGCGAGAGTGAATTTTCCGTTCACCGAAGTTTCAGGACAAGAGGGCCGACGAGTATCGCTGACGGAGGGGAGAATGTTCCGGCGAGCTTTGGACTCGCACAGAACTACCCGAATCCATTCAATCCCACGACGCGCATTGACTTCACGTTGCCGCAGGCCGAGTTTGTAACCGTAAAAGTGTTTAACATTTTGGGGACAGAGGTCGCCACCTTGGTGCATGAACGGCTGGGTCAGGGGGCCCATCATCTGACGTGGGATGCGACCCGGAATCCAAGCGGAGTGTATGTGTACCGAATGCAGGCGGGTTCATTCTCTCAGACGCGCCGCATGATTCTCGTAAAGTGACCCCATCCTTTTGAGGAGGAACGCGCATGTTCCATCGACAGATCTCCACAGTGCTCGTCGTGCTTGGTGTGATTGTAAGCACGGCAGTGGCACAGGATGATTCAACGCACGCAAAGCTGGACACGCTGGTGGCCGGCCAGAAGCAGATCATCACCATGCAGGAAAAGATCTATGCAGAAGTCTATAGCGAGCCGCTTTCGAATAGATCCGCGGGCTTAGAACTGAATCCGGCCTTTCTCTTGTTGGCATCCGCGAACGAAGCGTTCGGTTTGAGTTCGGGACTTCAATTGTTCAGCATCGATCGTAAAGCCGAGATCGGCTTCCCCATATACTATTACAAGAGATCTGGGGACGACCCGCTGACGCATATGAATATAGACATGATGTACAGACGATTCCTGGGGAAGCATCAGGACGGGTTCTACATTTCTCTCGGATTGCGTTACACGCACCTGAAAGGCAAAAGGGAGACTTTCCTCGCTGATTACATCGGTAGTTCTTCGAACGAAATAGTGACTCAAAACAAAGTGGGAGCTCATTTCGGGATTGGCTATCGGTACTTCTCCTATTCGGGCTTCTTCTGGGGCGCGTCGCTGTATGCAGGAAGATATTTTTCGGGTGACGAGACGGGAGTTACAGGCGTAATGTCCGACGACACAAAAATGATTTACGATATCGAACTCTTGAAGTTTGGCATCGCTTTTTGAGGAGGCGTGGAAGAGGTCGCCCTCCCCAAATGCCATTGCCGCAAGAAAGAACAAAAAGCGCAAGACTGTGTAAGAGCTTGTATGTACGCGACGAAGCCCGGTAGATCTCACCGGGCTTCGATCTTTTGCGATGGGTAGAAGTCGCCGAAACGCGACTCTGCTACATGCGAGACAAGTTCAGCGTTTGAGTGTCCGGCAAGTCCACAAGGGGCGCTCGTTGTCGCGGTCGTCAAAATCGTACAGTATCAGACAATCCAACGTCGGGAGGAATCGAACATAACCCGATTCATCCACAAAGTCGCGCGGTTTCTGCACCATGCCGTAGACTGAAACACGAGATCCCGGCGAGATCGACGTGACATTCCCTGCATAGGTGTTGGGCGTCGGAAGCGGATTATCCAAAAAGGCTACGACGTTGACCACGTCGCCACCGTTGTTTCTTCCGGAAATCTGAATGTAGAGTTTCTCTCCGGGAATGATGATCGGCCGTTCCACGATTGTCCCGCGAAACATGACGGTCTTGCCCACCCATTGTTGTGCATCTTTATAGAGGAGTCTGTTCGCGAACGTGTAATCGGCCCGGTCGATGATCTTCTTGATCTGGTACGTGTCCAACGCGGTCGATTGGGCAAAAACACAAGGAGCGGCCGCCATCAGCGCGACGGATGCGATGAATGCGCGGGAGCGAAGGAGCGAGAGAATAGTGTGATGGGTAGACATGTGAGGTTGGCATGCAGTTCGATCAAAGTACGCGTGCAGAACCCTGTAGTCAATACGGAAACTGCTTGAAGCGGGGAGTCGGATTAGCTATATTGTTGCCGTCGATGAGCATGCAGGACTGAGACCGTGCCCATGGACGATCTGGAAAAGGCCGAAGTGGCGGAATTGGCAGACTTGGCACGTGCCGGGATGTGCCTGAGGACGTGCCAAGCTGGACTCTAGATCCAATACGGTTCACCCCGTGAAGATTTCTGAAGTCTAAAATTGGATAATAAAGTTTAAGAAAGTTAAGCTTCGTGGCATGAGCTTGGAAACATGCTGCGGTGTGGCAAACTGTCGTAAAAGCCGAAGTGGCGGAATAGGCAGACTTGGCACGTGCCGGGATGTGCCTGAGGACGTGCCAAGCTGGACTCTAGATCCAATACGGTTCACCCCGTGTGGGGGTTCCCCGCTTCGGCACGGAATACATTTAGCGGCGGAATTGGCACTTGACGTGTGAATTGAGGTGGGGAGATGTACTGGGTGTACGCACTGCTTTCGATCTTGGATGGAAGCATTTACGTCGGAATGACTCAAGATCTTGACCGGCGAATGGGGGAGCATCTTAGGGGCAAGGTGCGATCGACAAGATACCGCCGTCCCTTGAGACTGATCTATAGTGTGGAATGCTCTTCGCGGAAAGAAGCTCGTCGATTGGAAGTATATCTAAAGAGTGGCGAAGGGCGAAGATTTCTGAAGTCTAAAATTGGATAATAGAGTTTAAGGAAGTTAAGCTTCGTGGCATGAGCTTGGAAACATGCTGCGGTGTGGCAAACTGTCGCAAAAGCCGAAGTGGCGGAATTGGCAGACGCGCTGGACTCAAAATCCAGTACGGTTCACCCCGTGTGGGGGTTCGACTCCCCCCTTCGGCACAATAGTAGGCAAGAATGTGGTTTTCGTCCACGGCGGCCGCCCGCCGCCTCGCTGGAGGCAGACATGTTCCACTGATACGATGCGGGTTCGTCCATACTTTCTCGCCTCTTCCATCCTCATGTCCTGGCTTCTGCCGCAGACCTCGCCTGCGCAGAAAACCGGCCGTACCGATGAATCCTTCCTCGCTGGTCGCCGCGACTCTGTCTTCTTCCTAGAATCAAAATTCTTCGACCCTGCAACAGCCACAGTCGCAATCATAAGTGGGAGGTCGCTCTCCCCCGGGCGTGAATTCGTGGTCGACGGTCGAAAAGGAACGGTTACGCTTATGCCGTCCGTCCTTCGTGATGAGATTCCGGATTCTGGATGGGTCGGTTTTGAAGTGTCCTATATCCCTGCGCCATTCAGGTTCAAAGATCAGTACAGACTCCCGGTGGCAGAGGCCCTCGAGGGTCAGCGATCATCTGTGGCTGCTCCGTCTCGCACGGCCGCAAGGCGGGAGAACGTTGGCGACTGGTTCGGGACGGGTCTTCAACGCAACGGATCGATCATGCGCGGCGTGACAATCGGGTCCAATCGGGACGCCGCGCTCACATCTGGTTTTCGATTGCAGTTGGCAGGCCCGTTGGCTGAAGATGTCAACGTTGTGGCCGCACTGACGGACGAAAATTCCCCTATCCAACCTGAAGGAACGACGCAGTCGCTGCGCGAGGTCGACAAAGTTGCCATCGACGTGTCGGGAAGGACGTATGCGGTCACGCTTGGCGATTTCGTGTATTCCAGAGATCGGGAAGCGGGAGGGATGTTCGGCGTGATTGAAAGAAAATTTCAGGGAGCGCGCGCTGTCATGCACTTCGATGCCCTTCCGGCACATGCATGGAAGTCGGAGGTGGGTGTCGTCGGGGCGAGTTCGGGGGGAAGATACCACACCAATCGATTCCAGGGAAGCGAGGGAAACCAGGGCCCGTATCGTCTTACGGGACGATACGGTGAGCCGCGCATTGTGATCATCGCCGGATCGGAACGCGTAACCGTCAACGGAGAACGGATGACGCGCGGGGAAATCCAGGACTACGTGATCGACTATGGTTCGGGTGAAATCACGTTCACCAGCAGGCGGCTTATCACGGCCGCAGCCCGCATCGTCGCCGACTTTGAGTATGCCGACCGGCAGTATGCACGTAATGTGGTCGGAGCATCTGTGTCCTCGTCCTCACCGGACAATCGGGTGATGGTCCGTGGGTCGATACTCCAGGAAAGCGATGACGACAACAGTCCTTTGGAAGTAAATCTCGATGCTGCTGCACGCGATATCCTCCGGAGAAGCGGTGCGGACAGACTCAGCGCATCGCTCTCCGGAGTGCAATACGCCGGGATCGATTCTGTGAGCGGGTTCGGCCGGGGACAGTACATTCGGATAGACTCTGTCATCTCCGGAAGAGTGGTCTCGATTCTCCGGTTTGCACCGGGAGATTCGCTTGCGCTCTTCAGTGCCGCCTTTTCCCCTGTCGATGCGGTGCCGGCCGATTCAGCGGGATACAATCGCATCAAGACAGGCGAATATCAGTTCGCGGGGTTGGGGAAAGGCAGCTACATGCCCATTCGATTCATACCGTTGCCGCAGCAACAGCGCTTCATAAACACGGAAGTCAAAGTACAACTCCTGAAGGGACTGGCCCTCTCGGCTGAGGTTGCGGGAAGCCTTAACGACCGCAATCGTTTGTCAACTCTTGATGATGGGTCTTCGCAGGGGTCGGCTTCGGTCATCGGTATAACATATGCCGATCCGGACGCGGTCCTGGGAAGGGCGTCATTGGGCGCCTTGAAAGCTTCATACGTCCAGAGAACAATCGAAGCTGAATTTATAGCGCCCGACCGAATCAATGACGCCGAATTCGAGAGGAGGTGGGATTTGCCGGCCATTCGTGCTTCGCAGGAAGTTCTGCGCGAAGCGCGGGTGAGTCTATCCCCTCTGCCCGACATTCAATCGTCGGCAACATACGGAAGAGTGGAACGAACAGGCGACGTTACATCGGACAAAGCGGGGATTGACGCTTCGTTTGATGACTCTTCGTCCTTTCGACTTGCGGGAGGCGCGGAGCGCATTCGGAGAACGCTGACAGTCTCCGACCTTCGATCGGAGTGGCTGCGACGACATGGAAACGCAAGCGTTCTATCGGCGTGGGGTCGACCTGGTACGCGGGTCATGCACGAAGAACGGCGCGAACGACTCGGTTCGGGGGGCGTGCTGATCGCCGGAAGTTTTCGCTATCTCGAGATTGCACCGCGGATCGAGAGCGCCGGGAGCGACAAGCTGACATGGAGCGCCGAAGTGCAGATGCGGACCGAAGATAGCACCTCAAGCGGAGCCCTTCGTCGAGCATTTAACGCACTCACGCAGCTCTACGAGGGGCAGTGGACGGCATCGGACGCCTTGTCGTCGAGCCTATCGTTGAGCTTCCGTTCCACCTCATTCTCGCAGGAATTCAGGCAGCGCGGAAATGCCGATCAGCGAACAATGTTGGTGCGATCGCAAACCCGGCTGTCGCCTTTGCGCAGAGGCCTGGAAACCGACATTTTTTACGAGTTCTCAAATCAACGATCATCGCGCCTCGAGCGTGTCTTTGCGCGGGTTGCGCAAGGCACAGGCAATTACGCGTATCGCGGCGACCTGAACGGCAACGGTATTGCAGACGAGGACGAATTTGCCCCCGTCCGGTTTGACGGCGACCATATTGTATTGATCGTGCCCGGCGAGACCTTGATCCCGGTAAACGACGTAAAGGCGTCCCTGCGGCTTCGATGTGCGGGTTCGAAATTCGACCTTCCTTTGTGGATGCGCTCACTCTCAACGGAGACCTACCTCAGAGTGGAGGAACGGAGCACGGATTCTGACGCCTCGAACATTTATGCCTTGCGACTTTCGGGTTTCCTCAAACAGTCATCCACGCTGACCGGTTCACAGGTCGCAACGCAGGATGTTCACGTCAATGAATACGACCCTGATCTGTCCATGCGGTTGAGAGTGCAGGAAAAACGAGGTTTGACGCAATTTCTTCAAAATCCGGAACGAACATACGGCAACGAAAGGTCGATACGCATTCGGGCAAAGCTTGGCGCCGAACTGGCAAATCAAACGGATGTCGCTGTGCGGCGTGATCGACTTCTTTCAGACGGATCGAACCCGCGGGAGCGGGACCTGACGCTGCAATCCCTGCAATCCGATTTCACATACCGTATTGAGCGCCAATGGGAGGCCGGATGGTCTGTCGGAGCGGGCACGGCGGGGAACGCACACCCGGCGGCGCGCGGGAGTGCAGACATGAACGATCAATCCGTCCGCATTGTCTACGGTATTCCAGGGTCCGGACAACTTCGGGCGGAGATCCGCAGGGAAGAGGTCGTGCATGCAGCGGTCAGGAACGGATCCCTTGCCCAATCGCCCCAGTTCGAAATGACGGAAGGAAGGGTGGCGGGCAAATCGTGGATGTGGCAAGTGAACACAGACCTTCGCATGACCGACCTCATTCAGGTAACTGTGTCGTATCTGGGCAGAAAGGAAGGGGAAGGAAAGATTGTGCACACGGCGCGTGCAGAAGCGCGGGCCGTTTTTTGAGAGGAGCGATAGACCGAAGGCCTTCAGTACTATTGTTCCTTGCGTTTCACACTCCAAAGCAGTACGTTTTCCCCCCGCTGGACCGCAATCATTCCTGAGATGACGATGGCCAAACCGAGTGTTGCCGTACCTTCTTCGCATATCACGTCCATCCTGAAGGAAGAGCGTTTATTCAAACCGTCAACGGCATTTTCACGTTCGGCAGAAATCTCTTCCATCAAAGAATACCGATCGATCTACAATCGCTCTTTGCGGAATCCCGAGAACTTCTGGGCCGGAATAGCCTCTGAACTTCATTGGTTCAAAAAGTGGACGAAGGTTCTCCAATGGAAAACCCCGTTTGCCAAATGGTTCGTTGGGGGAAAGATCAATGTGTCCTACAATTGTCTCGACCGACATTTGACGACATGGAGGAAGAACAAGGCGGCCCTGGTATGGGAAGGGGAGCCCGGAGACTCGAGGACGTTGACCTATCAGGAGCTGCATCGCGAAGTGTGCAAGTTTGCCAACGTGCTGAAGAAGCTCGGCGTGCAGAAAGGGGACAGGGTCGCGATCTACATGCCACTCATTCCGGAACTCGCCGTCGCAATGCTATCATGCGCAAGGATTGGCGCAACGCACTCGATCATCTTCGGCGGCTTCAGTTCGCAGGCCCTGGTCGACAGGATCAACGACGCGCAGGCGAAGCTCGTCGTAACAGCCGACGGTGGATTTCGTCGAGGTGCTGTCATAGCGTTGAAAAAGAGCGTCGACGAGGCGTTGAAGCAGACTCCGTGCGTCCAATCCGTCGTCGTATTCAAACGCACCGGAACGGAGGTTCACATGGAACCGGGCCGGGACTACTGGTGGGACGGCCTGATGGAGACGGCGGATGATCGATGCGAAGCCGAACGGCTTGATGCGGAACACCCATTGTACATTCTGTACACCAGCGGAAGTACAGGAAAGCCAAAAGGTGTGCTCCTTACGACCGGCGGTTACCTGACGGGGGTGTACATAACGACAAAATGGGTGTTCGATATCAAGGATACGGACACGTACTGGTGTACGGCAGACATTGGCTGGGTGACCGGGCATTCGTACGTCGTTTATGGTCCGCTTGCGAACGGCGCGACGTCCGTCATGTACGAAGGAGCGCCGAATTGGCCCGAACCCGACCGGTTCTGGAAGATCATCGATCGATATAAGGTTAATACTTTTTACACCGCTCCTACTGCGATCAGAGCATTTATCAGATGGGGAGAGCAGTGGCCCCTCAAACACGACCTGGGCTCGCTCAGGCTTCTCGGGACGGTTGGAGAACCTATCAATCCGGAGGCTTGGATGTGGTATTACCGGATCATCGGCAAGGGTAAGTGTCCCATAGTCGACACCTGGTGGCAGACGGAGACCGGTGCGATAATGATCACTCCCCTTCCGGGTGCGACGCCGTTGAAACCCGGAACGGCGACCCTGCCGTTTCCGGGCATCGATGTCGACATTGTCTCGAAAGATGGCCGGCCGGTCGGGAAGAATCAGGGCGGGTATCTGGTCATCCGGAAACCATGGCCGTCGATGCTGCGCACGATCTACAGAGACCCCGAACGATACAAGCGCCAGTATTGGAGCGAGATCAAGGGAGTGTACTTTACGGGGGACGGCGCTCGCCGGGACAAAGATGGATATTACTGGATCATGGGACGGGTGGATGATGTGATCAACGTCGCGGGCCATCGGTTGGGCACCGCGGAGATCGAAAGCGCGCTTGTCAGCCACGAGGCGGTGGCGGAGGCTGCCGTGGTGGGGAGACCGGATGAATTGAAAGGCTCCGCGATTTGTGCCTTTGTGACGCTTGAAGGTGGCAGGACGCCGACTCAGGCCCTGAAGGAAGTATTGCGCCAGCATGTGGCCAAGGAGATCGGGGCGCTGGCCAGACCGGATGAGATCCGCTTTTCCGAAGCGCTTCCAAAAACCCGCAGCGGAAAGATCATGCGAAGGTTGCTGAGAGAGATCGCCTCGACCGGGTCGGTATCGGGAGACACGACCACGCTGGAGGACTTTTCCGTTCTCGAAAAACTTCGCGCCGCCGAGGAGGAATAGGCCATGCCCCGGTTCTTCTGGTCGACGGTCGAATCACAGATCGGGACGATCTATGTCGCATCAACGGTCAAAGGAATATGCAAAATCGCCATACCGGGCGAGACAAAGAAGGATTTCATGACGTGGCTGGAGCGTCACGCCGACAAAGGTCCGATCGTCGAGGACCAGCAGAAGCATCGTAAGTTCGCCGATGAACTGAACAGGTATTTTGGCCGGAAACTGGTGAAGTTCCATGTGCGTCTCGACCTTCTTGGCACACCGTTTCAGCGTCGCGTCTGGAAGGAGTTGCGGAAGGTGCGTTATGGCACGACCATATCGTACCGGGAACTATCGCGGCGAGTCGGCATGCCTCGCGCGTACCAGACCGTAGGTCGGGCCAACGGGGCGAATCCTCTTCCCATCGTCATTCCCTGCCATCGTATCATCGGAAGCGACGACAAACTTGTCGGGTATGCGGCTGGCATCAAGACGAAGGAATTCTTGCTGAGGCTCGAAGGAGCGTTGCTCGTCTGACGCAAAGTTGGTGTCAAGTACTTTGTTCCGAAGGTCTGCACGGTGCTCATGATACCGCTTGCCGACCTTCAGTTTTTTTGGTAGGTTGTAGACGCGTTGCCGCATATCCCCTCGGGCTGCGCATCATCGCTGTACATACTTCATCCGTCACCGAGTGCTCACCGTGTCGTTTCTTCGCGATTTGAATCCCGCGCAGCAGGATGCCGTCCGAGCCGTCAACGGTCCGGTGATGATCATTGCTGGAGCGGGGAGCGGGAAGACGCGTGTGCTGACGTATCGCATCGCCCATCTCATCTCGTGCGGCGTTCCGCCGTCGAGCATTCTGGCGCTGACATTCACGAACAAAGCGGCGCAGGAAATGAAACAGAGAATCGGCGTGCTCGCTGGCGACACGGCGCGCGACTTGTGGATGGGAACGTTCCATTCCATGTTCGCGAGGATTCTCCGCCGCGAAAGCACCCACCTCGGGTATACCCCGTCATACAGCATCTACGATTCGGACGATTCCCTGGGCGCGGTGAAGCGCTCCATGGAACGGTTGCGGATCGCGACGCAGCAGTATCATCCGACGGCCATTCGCTCACGCATCAGTTTCTGTAAGAATCAGATGATCACTCCGTCGGCGGCGCAGGAACGGAGCAAGGACATCTTCGATGAGCAAGCGGCCCGCGTGTATTCCGAATACATACGGCTCCTGAAATCGAGCAACGCGATGGATTTCGACGACCTCCTCGTCAAGCCCATTGAGCTGTTTGAAGCGCATCCCGAAATCCTGGGGAAATACCAGCATAGGTTCACATTCCTTCTGGTCGATGAGTTTCAGGATACCAACAGGGCGCAGTATAAAGTGATGCAACTCCTGGGCGAGAAATATCGGAACATCTGTGTGGTCGGAGATGATGCCCAAAGCATTTATTCGTTCCGTGGAGCCGATGTGCGCAATATCCTGGATTTCACGAAGGATTATCCGGATTGTCAATCGTTCAAACTGGAGCAGAATTACCGTTCAACGAAATCCATCATTGGCGTCGCGGACGCTCTCATTCAGAATAACACCAACCGGCTGCAGAAGCACCTTTGGACGGATAACGACAGGGGCGATCCAGTCAAGGTCCTGCAATGTGCCGATGATCAAGATGAAGCGCTGAGGATCGTCCACATTGTGCAGGAGGAGGTGGGAAAACACAAGGCGGACCTGAAAGATGTTGCCATTCTCTACCGAACGAACGCGCAGTCGCGCGCAATCGAGGATGCTCTTCGCCGCAGTGGCGTGCCGTACACCATTGTCGGCGGTATTCGCTTCTATGAACGAAAAGAGATCAAGGATGTTCTTGCATACCTTCGATTGCTGGCAAACCCAAAGGACCAGGAAAGCCTGCTGCGCGTCATCAATGTGCCGGCGCGGGGGATCGGTGATACAACCGTCGAACGGCTTCGGGCGTACGCGGAAACACTGCGCGTATCACTGCTCGAGGCTCTGAGTCATGCCGACGGAATCACGGAGCTGTCCGAGCGCACCCGACGTTCCGTCAGACACTTTGGGTCGCTGATCGCCAAGTACAGCCACCTTCGCTCGCACATGGGACTGGGGGAATGGCCGCGGGCATTGGTCGATGAATTGGGCATTCTGACCGTTCTTAAAGAGGAACGCACGCCGGAGGCGATGGCGCGCTGGGAAAACATCCAGGAGCTCTTGTCCGCCCTGTCAGAATTCGCCCAGCAGGGAAGCAGTGCAACGCTGGAGGCATTCCTGGAAGAGGTGTCGCTCGTGTCGGACATCGACACTTGGGAAGGGACGACCAACGCCGTAACGCTGATGACTCTGCATGCTTCCAAAGGACTGGAATTCCCGGTCGTGTGCGTTGCTGGATTGGAGGAAGGGCTGCTCCCGTTTGCGTCGTCACAAATGGATCCGGCAGACGTGGAGGAGGAGCGGAGACTCTTGTATGTGGGGATGACGCGCGCGCAAAGAAAACTCTACCTGGCGTATGCGCACATGCGATACCGATTCGGAGAGGCTACGTTCTCAGCCCCCTCCCGGTTCCTTGCCGAAGTTGGAGCCGATCACGTGGAGCACGAACATAAGCGCGTTCCCGTACGGGGAGGGATCCGTTCAACGGCCTCCGAACGCTCCGTTCGTTCGACCGCGCATCGTAAACCCCCGCGCGTTTCGGAGGATGGATTCACATCCGATGCGATGCCCGACTATGAATCGGAATCCCAGGAACTGACCGCGATCAAACGGGGCCACATGGTGCGCCACGAACTGTTCGGACGTGGAAAAGTAATCGAGGTATCGGGGTCGGGAGAGGGAAGGAAAGCTGTGGTGCAGTTTGAAGATTTTGGATTGAAGAGCTTGATCCTCAAGTTTGCAAGGTTGCGGCCGGGCTGAGCCGCCCTTTTTGACGATTCGCTCTACTCATCCCATCGCGACGAACTGACGACCACGATCCGGTGCCAGTATTCACGATGGATGTAGTGGGTGATGAGAGCCTGGAATGCCGCCACCCTTCCGGAAGGTACGATCACGTAGAAGACTGAAGGGGATCCGGTACGTCGGTGGAATTGGTCGAGAAAAACGTTGTATTGCGTGAGGGCGTGGTCGTTCTCAAAATCGTGGTCCCCAGTTTTTGCTTCCCCAATAACGTATCGCTTCGACACGGCATCGTAGGCATACACGTCCGGCGCTTTATCCTCCTGATCACCGTATCCATCGTTCAAAAGCTCCTGGGGCGTGAGAAATCCCCTGACGCCGTCGGCCGCGCTGACGGTGAACCCCTCATGCTGGAACACTTCAACCAATTCTTCAACGAGCGACCGGTGTTTCTCCAGGTCGGCGTCTTTCCGTATCACGTGCGCTATTTGGCTCCGACCGTTTCGTGTGAAAGAATGCGCTGGTAGTACTGCTCATACTGTGTAACGATGCGTTCGCTGTCAAATTCAACCGCCCGACGTCTGGCTGACTGGGCGAACATCCGGTGTTTGGCGGGATTGGACAGGAGGTCGATCGCGTAGCGGGCCATCCGGTCGATGTCTCCGATCTCGGCAATAAACCCCGTTTGACCGTGAACCTGGAGCTCGGGCAATCCGCCCACGCTCGAACTGATGATGGGCACTTCACAGGCCATTGCTTCGAGTGCAGAGAGGCCGAAGCTTTCGGACTGGCTCGGCATGAGAAAGAGATCTGCCGCCGACAGAAGTTCAACGATGTCGATCTGTTTTCCGAGGAAGTGGACTGAGTCTTGCAGGCCGAGCTCGCGAGTGAGGAGCTCACACTGCGAGCGGTCTGGTCCGTCGCCGATGAGCAGCAACGTGCTGTGCACTTTCTTGTGGACTTCGCCGAAGATTCTGATGACGTCCTGGACCCGCTTTACGGGACGGAAATTCGACGTGTGGACGAGGATCTTTCCTCCCTCTGCACAATACCGCTTGCGTACGTGGTCAGCGGGGAGCCTGCGATAAAATGTCGTATCGACAAAGTTGGGGATGACTTCGATGGCTTTGTTGATGCCGTAGTTTGTTAGCGTCTTTTCCCGAAGGAAGCGTGAGACTGCAGTCACGCCGTCGCTTTGTTCGATGCTGAATCGGAGGATAGGGAGGAAACTCGGCTCCAGCCCGACCAGCGTAATATCCGTGCCGTGAAGAGTGGTAACGACGCGGATGTCCGGGGCATGGAGGACCTGCTTGGCGAGATATGCGCTGGTCGCGTGGGGGATAGCGTAATGACAATGGAAAATGTCGAGCTTTTCGTACTGGGCAACCTCAACCATCTTGCTGGAGAGGGCCAGCGTATAGAGGGGAAAATCAAAAAGGGGATAGCTGGACATTTCCACTTCATGGTAGAAGATGTTATCCTGGAATCCCGCAAGTCGCATGGGAATGGCATAGCTGATAAAGTGCACTTGGTGACCCCTGCGCGCGAGTGCCTTGCCAAGCTCGGTGGCGACGACGCCGCTTCCGCCATAGGTCGGATAACATGTAATTCCAATTTTCATGGTATGATGGTAGAGAGAAATGAATGGACATTCAAGGAATCGGATCGATCGTACGGGTAGATGACGCAGGTGTGGAGAATAGAAACAATGATTACGTGGTTGTAGAACGGTGGCTGTGAGCGTGAAGAATGGGCAGTGGAACGATTTCGGATGTATCGGCGTTCCTTCAATCGTTGGCAGTTATGGGAACTACCGTTTGGGTCCTTGACATTCCAGCTGGTTTGCCGTACCTTTGTGGAGGTTGTTTCGCCAAGAGTCATTTTGACTCTTTCTTTTTGGACCAATATAGGACCTGAATAGTCGTATTTATGTTCCAGTTATCAAAGCGTGTTGAATACGGGCTGATCGCCCTTCGTCACATGGCCATGCATCCTACGGGACAGGTCTACACGGCGAAGGAGCTTGCCAAGGAATACGACATCCCCTATGAACTCTTGGCAAAAGTCTTGCAGAAACTGGCAAGGTCCGGCCTCATTTTCTCGCTGCAAGGCGTGCGGGGCGGTTACACGCTTGGCCAAGATCCCAACAAACTTTCCGTGGCCCATGTCATCCGCATCATCGAAGAAGAAAAACCGATGATTGCGGAATGTTATGTCGAAGGAGCGGACAGCTGTTCGATCTTCGATGTCTGCACGATTCGCAAGCCGCTCGGCAAGGTTCAGCGGAATCTGAACATTTTGTTCGATAAAATGACGATCCAGGAAATCATCTGACAAGGACATCGACCATGTCTACTCCGCTCTCGATCTTCACAGACAACACGAAAGAGTTCCTGAAGTTCATGAAGTCGAGGTATACCCTGATCCACCAGTCGAATGTGTTCTTCCGGGACGTGCATTATGCGGTCATGGCATATCTCGAGCTCAACAAAGTCCATCCGCGGTATCTTGAATCAGAAGAGCTCACGCGCCGCGTGATCGCGCACCTTGAGCAGCAGGGATTGTTGAGGCCGATCGACGCTCGCACGTGGCTGGTCACGGTTCCCGAATTCAAACTCCCGTCGTCGAAACCCGCTGCACCAGCAAAGCCTGCTCCGGGAGCTGCATCACGACCGGCCGCACCCAAACCGGCCGCCGCCCCCGCGACACCGGTGGCTCCGGCACCTCAACCGCCGCAAGGTTCATGAATACAAAGGGCACTGCCCTGAAATCGCATCACATATCATGACCACTGAACCAAACACGATCGAAGATCTCGCCAACCGGGAATACAAGTGGGGCTTTGTCTCCGATGTAGAGAGCGAATCCGCTCCCAAGGGTTTGGGCGAGGCTACGATCCGTTATATCTCGGCCCGAAAGAACGAACCCGAGTGGCTGCTTGAGTGGCGGCTGAAATCGTACCGCCACTGGTTGCAGATGACGGAGCCGACGTGGGCGAATGTCCGCTATCCCAAGGTGGACTACCAGGACATCATCTACTATTCAGCCCCGAAGAAGAAGCCTGGTTTGAAGAGCTTGAGCGAGGTCGATCCCGAGCTGCTCCGCACATACGAGAAGCTTGGCATTCCGTTGCGTGAACAGGAAATGCTTGCAGGAGTGGCGGTGGACGCTGTCTTTGACAGCGTGTCGGTTGCAACGACATACAAGGGAAAGCTCAAAGAATTGGGAATCATCTTCTGTTCGTTTTCCGAGGCGGTCCAGGAGCACCCGGAACTTGTTCGCAAGTATCTTGGGTCGGTCGTGCCCCCAAACGACAACTTCTTCGCTGCGCTCAATTCTGCCGTATTTTCGGACGGATCATTCTGCTATATCCCGAAAGGCGTGCGTTGTCCGATGGAGCTTTCTACCTACTTCCGGATCAATGCGGCGAACACGGGTCAATTCGAACGCACGCTGATTGTCGCAGAAGAAGGTGCGTATGTGAGTTATCTGGAAGGGTGCACGGCCCCTATGCGCGACACGAATCAACTGCACGCCGCCGTCGTGGAACTGGTGGCCGTCGGGGACAACGCGTCGATAAAGTACTCGACAGTGCAAAACTGGTATCCAGGGGACAAGGAAGGCAGAGGAGGAATCTACAATTTCGTCACGAAGCGCGGAAAGTGCATCGGACGCAATACAAGGATCTCGTGGACACAGGTGGAGACGGGTTCCGCCATTACATGGAAATACCCGAGCGTCATTCTGCAGGGGGACAACGCCGTCGGCGAATTCTATTCGGTGGCCGTTGTGAACAATCATCAACAGGCCGATACGGGAACAAAGATGATCCATATCGGCAAGAATACAAGGAGCACGATCGTTTCCAAGGGCATCTCCGCGGGGTTTGGCCAGAATTCATACCGAGGACAGGTTTCGATCAAGAAAGGTGCAACGAACGCCCGGAATTTTTCGCAATGCGATTCTCTGCTGCTGGGAGACACCTGCGGCGCTCACACTTTCCCCTATATCGAAGTACGGAACACCACTTCAAAGGTCGAACATGAAGCGTCGACATCGAAGATCGGCGAGGATCAGATCTTCTACTGCAAACAGCGTGGACTTGCGGCGGAGGACGCCGTGAACATGATCGTCAACGGATTTTGCCGCGAAGTCTTTCGCGAGCTTCCGATGGAATTCGCCGTCGAAGCTCAGAAACTTCTCGGCGTTAGCCTGGAGGGAAGCGTCGGCTGATGCCGGCGCCACACGATACTGCGAAAGGAACGATGTCACATGCTTGAGATTCGAGACCTGCATGCCAGCATCAACGGCAATGAGATCCTGCGAGGCGTCAACCTCAGGGTGAACGCGGGCGAGGTGCACGCGATTATGGGTCCCAACGGCTCCGGAAAAAGCACGCTCGCAGCAGTGCTTGCCGGACGGGATGTCTATTCCGTGTCCCGGGGAACCGTAACGTATGAAGGAAAAGACCTCCTCGAGATGGACCCGGAGGAACGGGCTCGCGGCGGTGTCTTCCTGGCCTTCCAGTATCCGGTGGAGATCCCGGGAGTCACGAACTCGTATTTCTTGAAAACCGCATTGAACGCCATCCGAAAGCATCGGGGGTTGGAAGAGCTGGACGCTGTGGATTTTCTCAAGCTCATACGGGAGCGGATGCGGCTTGTGGACATGGAGGAATCTTTCCTGCACCGTCCGGTGAATGAGGGATTCTCCGGCGGTGAGAAGAAGCGAAACGAGATCTTCCATATGGCGGTCCTAGAACCGAAACTCGCAATTCTCGATGAGACCGATTCGGGCCTAGACATCGATGCCCTCCGGATCGTCGCCGATGGCGTCAATAAGCTTCGAAGAAAGGACAACGCAACGATCGTCGTAACACATTACCAACGTCTGCTGAATTACATCATTCCCGACTTTGTCCACGTCCTAGTCGATGGCCAGGTGATGCGTTCAGGCGGCAAAGAGTTGGCGCTTGAGCTGGAGGAAAAAGGGTACGATTGGGTAAAAGAGACCCCTGAGAACGTAACGACGTAGACCGACGAACCACATGGGACAGCAGCACGCCTGGTACGAAAAGCAATTCGAGTCGTTTGAACGGAGCCTCAACGGGGATTCCCGCACTCCTGTGCACAAACTGCGTCGGTCGGCGATCACTCACTTCTTGTCGAGAGGATTTCCGACGACACAGGAAGAAGAATGGCGGTTCACGAACGTGCAACCCATTGCGTCGCGGACATTCATCCCCTCGATTGGACGTCCGGAAGCCCGTCTGACAGCGGGGGATATCGACCGCCTGGCATTTCCAGCCGTGAATCGGGTCGTGTTCGTTAACGGCCATGTCGTTCCGGAGCTATCGTCGACCCGTTTGCCCCAGGGAGTGTTCGCCGGAAGCCTGGCAGTAGCGCGAAGGAATCACGCGTCCGTAATCGATCGTTACCTTGGGGCTTCAGTGCGTGGCACGGAATCGGCGTTCACGGCGTTGAATACTTCATTCCTGCAGGATGGCCTGTTCGTGCATGTTCCCGACGGCGTGGAATTGGAGGAGCCGATTGTGGCGGTGTTCATAGCGGCAGGCGCCTCGGGCGGCTTCGCGGCCCATCCGCGGAATCTTTTTGTTCTGGATGAACGAGCGTCCGCCACGGTCACCGAGGTGTATGTTACGTTTGGGACCTCCGATTATCTCACGAATGCGGTGACGGAAGTCGACCTTTCGCCGGGCGCGCGCCTCGAACATCACAAAGTGCAATCGGAATCCCGTGACGCTTTCCACGTGGGATTCACACATGTCCGGCAGAAAACGTCGAGCGTTTTCCATTCGACGAGCGTGACCCTTGGAGGTTCGCTTGTGAGGAATGAACTGATCTCGGTGCTTTCCGGGGAATGGTGTGAATGCACGATGAACGGATTGTCCGTGGGTTCCGGCACCCAGCTTCTTGACAATCACACGACGATCGATCACGCCACGCCGAACGGGAGGTCATGGGAGGTCTACAAGGCGATCTTGGACGGCTCATCCAAGGGGATCTTCAACGGCAAAATCTTCGTGCGAAAAGATGCACAGAAAACGGACGCGAAACAGACGAACAAAACGCTGCTGCTATCGGACAGTGCGACGATCGACACAAAGCCTCAGCTGGAGATCTTCGCTGACGACGTTAAATGTACGCACGGCGCAACCGTGGGTCAGCTTGATGAGCAGCAAATCTTCTATCTTCGCTCCCGCGGCATTGGTGTGGACCAGGCGCGCGATCTTCTTACCACTGCGTTTGGACTTGAGGTCATCGAGCGGGTGAAGAACCCTTCACTTCGATCGTACATGGAACGGATTCTGCGTCAGCGACTCCACGAAGAGAGAGTCCGGACAGCGCAATGATCACGCCTCCGACCACATCCGTCCCCATGTCCCCTCAGACGTTTGATGTGGAATCTTTGCGGGGTGAATTTCCCATCCTGAACGTCCTCGTCCACGGTCATCGGTTGGTGTATCTCGACAATGCTGCGACCTCTCAGAAGCCGCGCGCGGTCATTCGGTCGGAAGAGGAGTACTACCGAACGATGAATGCAAACGTACATCGGGGCGTTCATACACTGAGCGAGAAGGCCACGGCCCGGTATGAAGAAAGCCGGGAGTCCATTCGAAAGTATATCGGAGCCGGAAGCGCGAAAGAGATCGTGTTCGTGCGGGGTACGACCGAGGCAATCAATCTTGTCGCGGCGACATATGGCAAAATGCATGTGGGGAAAGGTGATCATGTCGTCATCTCGGGGATGGAACATCATTCGAACATCGTCCCGTGGCAGATGTTGTGCGGCGAAACCGGTGCCTTGTTGCGGGTGATACCCTTGAACGACCGTGGGGAAGTGATCCTATCCGAGTATGAAAAGATTCTTGACGGCCCGGTGAAGCTCGTTGCCATAAGCCATATTTCAAATGCCCTGGGAACGGTCAATCCAATCCGCGAGATGATTGCGTCGGCACATCGGCGGGGCATACCCGTGCTAGTGGACGGAGCGCAAGCGATGCAGCACGGGCCGGTCGACGTTCGCGAACTTGAGTGCGATTTCTACGCTTTCTCAGGACACAAAATGTTCGGACCGACCGGCATAGGTATTCTTTTTGGACGCGAAGCACTCCTCGAGACGATGCCGCCATACCAGGGGGGCGGCGATATGATCAAGTCCGTGACATTCGAGAAAACGATTTATAACGACTTGCCGCACAAGTTTGAAGCAGGGACCCCGAACATCGCAGGAGCCGTTGCACTCGGAACCGCAACGGAGTGGTTGTCCGGACTAGACTGGACCGCGATCGGACTCTACGAACAGAACCTGTTGCAATATGCAACAGATGCTCTCTCCGACATGCCCGGTGTCCGGATCATTGGCACAGCAGAGCGGAAAGCCGGCATCGTTTCGTTCGTGATGAACGACATACATCCTCATGACATCGGCACGATCCTTGACAGGGATGGTGTAGCGATTCGCACGGGCCACCACTGTGCTCAGCCGGTTATGATGCGTTACGGCGTGCCCGCGACAGCCCGCGCTTCGTTTGCTCTGTACAATACGGCTTCGGAGGTGGATGCTCTCATTGCCGCACTGGGCCGGGTACGAGAGGTCATGGGAATATGACCTCGGGGGCGGAATCTCTCTACCAGGACATTATCCTCGACCACAATCGAAGTCCCCGCAATTTCCGCGTGCTGGATGGGGCCCATCGGATCGTCGAGGCGTACAATCCTCTGTGCGGAGACCACTACACGATCTATCTGAAACTGGATGGTGAGATCATCAGCGACATCGCATTTCAGGGGTCAGGTTGCGCAATCTCCAAATCGTCGGCCTCTGTCATGAGCACGGTCGTCAAGGGAAAGACGCGGGAGGAGGCGGAGGCGTTGTTTACGGCGTTCCATCACCTTGTGACCGAGGGCGCGGATGCCGGGGAGGATCTAGACCAGTACGGAAAATTGGCCGCTTTTTCCGGCGTGAGCGAATTCCCGGCCAGGGTCAAATGTGCGATTCTGGCATGGCATACAATGAAAAGCGCTCTGCACTCTGACGCGAAGACGGTTTCGACAGAATAGTTTTCTACACGCAGGAAGATCAGGAGGATTCTATGGACGTTACCACGCAGGAAAGACCGGAAATCGCCGAGGAGGTATTCGTAACTCCCCGTGCTCTCGAGGAAGTGCGCAAAATCAGGAGTGAGAACAACATCCCCGAACATCACGTTTTACGGCTTGGCGTAAAGGGGGGCGGCTGTTCCGGCCTCTCGTACGTTTTGGCGTTCGACGAGAAAGAACGTCCAGGCGACAAAGTTTTCTCTTTCGCGGGCGTGTCAGTGATCGTAGACCCCAAGAGTTTGTTCTACCTGTCCGGAACCACTCTGGATTTCTCAGACGGACTGAATGGCCGGGGCTTTGTGTTCAACAATCCCAACGCCGCCCGTAGCTGCGGTTGCGGGAATTCTTTCGGTGTGTAACGTGGAAGCCCAGCAAAAATCGGAACAGTCTGCATCGGCCACGACGAGTTTTCCCGCAACGGTGATGGTTGGAAGCCGTGAAGTGCCGGTCGGATCGGAACTCGAATATCGTGTGTGGAACGCTCTGCGCGAATGTTACGATCCGGAGATCCCGGTGAATATTGTCGACCTCGGCCTGGTCTATGAAATGAAAGTGGACGAAGAGATCACGGGAGAGGCGAACGTCTTCATTCGCATGACGCTGACGGCTCCCGGCTGCGGCATGGGGCCGATGATCGCAGCGGATGTGAAACGGAGGGCCTCCATGGTGCACGGGGTGGCCAATGTCATGGTTGACCTTGTGTTCGACCCGATCTGGAATGTTGCGATGATGTCGGAAGCCGCCAAGCTTATGCTGAATCTGCCGTGAGGTCGCTGCTGTCGGGAGGAACTGAAGGGCCGGAGTGTTGCCGGCCCTTTTTTATATCACCACTACTCTGCAGGAGGTTGCATGGAAGCTCGTGATGTCGTGAACGCGATGGCGCGCTGGCTGCACGTGTTCGGGGGCGTATTGTGGATCGGCTTCATGATGTACTTTGTGATCATCATGAAACCCATGATGCCCACGCTGGATCCCCCCGTGCGTGCGGGATTGATGACGGCGTTGACTCCACGCATGACAAAATGGATGAGAGGCATAGTCGGCGTTACGGTGCTCACCGGTCTTATGCTCCTGGGGATCGTGTACCATTCCGGCGGACTGATGTTCGAAACGGGAACGACGTGGAGCGCTTCATCGATAATTCTTGTGGTCCTTGCATTCGCGATGTTCGGCCCGTACGACCTCGTTGCCCGGTCGGGCGCCGGACGTAACGGATGGATCCTCGGTTCGGTCGCATTGCTGGTGATCATGGGCATGCAATACGCAATGACGGACATCGCGGGAATGACGTACCGGGCCGCCATGATCCATCTCGGCGTGATGTTTGCAATGATCCTCGCAGCGAACGGTTTTATGCGCATGATCCCCGCGCAGCGAAGGATGCTCGAGGCAATGACGGCTGGAAAGGCGCCGGATCCGGCCGACGTGGAGCAGGCTCAGATCCGTGCCGAACATAACGCATACCTGGCGCTTCCAGTCGTGTGGACGATGCTGAATCAGCACACGGTGGTTCCAGGAGCTTCCAGCAGCCTCTGGTTCCTGGGGATCCTCGCGTTCTCAACAGTTGTCGTATCCTGGACCTTGCGTCAGACATCAAAATAGACATACGGCGCGATGAACACGTGTGCAGTTCATCTTGCTTTGACGTTGCTGGCATTCGTGGTCCCAGCCGGGAGCCAGCAGTCAGGGGAACGGAGGCTCGCCGGCCGGGTTTCCGAAGTCCGGCTTCGGAGCTCGGTGCGAGACCTCGTACGTCTTGGGAACAGGATGGGAGGCACGCCCTCAGGCGATGCTTCCGCTCAATACGTGGCCAGCACCTTTCAGTCGTACGGATTGAACGTCCGGATCACCGAAGGCCCGCCGGTGCCGACGTTCATGCACACCCGGTGGACGCTGAAAGTAGTGGAGCCTCGGAGTCTCCGTTCGATTGCTGCGTATGAGTGGCCGGCAGGGTTTTCTCCAGCGCTCCCGTTGGACACATTTGAGATAAAAAGTATGGTCGGCCTTCTCTCGGGGAAGGCAGCGGAAGTGAATACCATGATCCTCATGCGGGAAATGCCGGACGCAGATCTGTTCGAACGTTTTGCCGAACAGGGCACGGGATGCGTGCTCGTCGCGGACAGTGTGAATGCACCGTCGTATGAGGACTCCGGGTTGATTCACAGCCTGCCGGGCGAAACGGAAGATACCTACCTCCCGGTTTTTTCCGTGTCGCGTCGGTTTGCGCGGACGGTTGAATCGGCGTTGGAACGGGGTTTGGTGGTCCGTGTGGTCGCGGGATTGTTAACGTCACGCGGAACCGGCCGTCCGGTAACCGTGGAGGGTATTCTCGAAGGTTCGACGGATACTTCGATAATCGTCTGTGCTCACGGCGACGCAGATTCGGGCGGACCCGGTGCGGACGACAATGCTTCCGGTGTGGCAGGCGTGCTGGAACTGGCGAGGGTCATCTCATCCGGAATTCGGGGTAACATTCTGCCTCCGCCGCGATACGGGATCCGTTTTATCGTGTGGGGGGCAGAGATCGAGTCGACCCGGGAGTACATACGTGCACATGCGGACAGCATCGACAGAATCCGCCTGGTCCTGAACTTCGACGAGATCGGAACGGGAGCTGAACGCAATTGTCTCTACTTTGAAGGGAATGACCGTCCGATCAATCAACCTGTCCTGAGGATCATGCAGGACATCGCCGAGGAATATGTCGGACGGCCTGGATTTTGGTCGGAAGCGACGACAAACCCTTCACAAGGCGGTACGGATTCGTATGTATTCGAACCCGCCAGCCTGCGCCGCCTTGGAGTTTCCGACGTGGAGATTCCCGCCATTACGATCTTCACAGCCGCATGGAATATGCCGAAGAAAATCCCGCAGACTCCCGGTTGGTCGACACGGGCGTGGAAAGGGAATCCCGACACTGTCATCGTCGATTACTCGCGTTACTATCACTCGTCCCGGGATCTTCCGGCCTTAACCACTGAACGAGAACCGTTCAACATGGTGTGGGCGGTAAAGGCCGCACTGATCTCCTTGATACGGATCGCCTGGACTTCTCCTTGATTGGACCGGTGGAATTCAGTACGTTGGAGTCATCCGATGGACCGATCACATTCCTCTAACCCGCAGGACCCACAAGCACTCCGTGTGTCGATTGCGCCGTTGACGGAAGTCCATCGACTGAGGAAGCCGGAAGAACCTCACTACTGGCAGCTCTGCGTGAATTGCGGTACCAGGCTCGACGGACGCAAGTGTAAGCTTGTCTGTCATACATGCGGGTTCTATCATTCCTGCAGTGAACCGTGACCGCTTCTGATCCCCGATAGTTCCTTTCCGAAAGATGTCGCTGACTCTCCGTTGCGGTACAATGTCGTACGACCTTGCGGCGCGCACCCATCTCATGGGTGTGCTGAACGTTACTCCCGACTCATTTTCCGACGGCGGAAGGTTCCTCGATCCCGATAACGCATTTCGTCGGGCCATCGAGATGGAGGAGGGCGGTGCAGATTTCATCGATATCGGGGGCGAATCAACGAAGCCTGGTTCTGCGCCCGTCACGGTGGAAGATGAACTGCGGCGAGTCCTGCCGGTTATCGAACGCTGCAGCGGGCGTCTCACTGTTCCGATCTCTATCGACACGACAAAGTCTGAAGTCGCACGGGCAGCGATCGACGCTGGTGCGACGCTGATCAACGATGTCAGCGCGGGCGTTTTCGACCCCGCCATAGTGTCGTTGGCGGGCCGGTCGGACGTGCCGATGATCCTCATGCACATGCAGGGTACGCCTGCGACGATGCAGAACCAGCCGATCTACGGGGATGTAACGCGGGAAGTCGCAGCATTCCTTGACGAACGGGCAAAGAATGCACAGGGCCTCGGGGTAAAGCAGGTGATCATCGACCCTGGTATTGGCTTCGGAAAGTCCCTGGAACACAATATCCGGCTGATCCGTGAGTTGCACATACTGACGACGAGCGGACACCCTGTTCTCGTGGGTGTATCGCGTAAATCGTTCATAGGTTCGATTCTCAACCTGCCCGTTGGTGATCGCATGGAAGGAACTGCGGCGGCGGTTGCAGCATGCATCTTCGCAGGGGCACACATCGTGCGTGTTCACGACGTTCGGGAGATGAAGCGAGTCGCCGTCATGTGCGATGCTCTGAAGCCCCTTCATGTCCGCGCGGACTTGACCTTGTGATATTCGCAACGCCAAGCATCGTCGTCCTGATTCCGGCATTCAATGCCGCGACCCCGCTTCGTGCACTGCTTGCCGAACTTCGTTGTCATGTCGATCCAGGTCGAACAATCGTCGTAGACGACGGGTCCGCAGATGAAACGGCAGCGGTAGCCGCAACGGCCGGAGTTGAGGTGATTCGACATGTCGAAAATGCCGGGAAAGGGGGTGCGCTTCGTACCGGATTTGACTGGATCCTCGCCCATCGAACCTTCGATGCTGTCGTGACAATGGACGCGGACGGTCAGCACGACCCGGCTGATATGAAGTCGCTTATCGATGTGTGGACGAGGACGGAGGCCGGCCTCGTCGTCGGGTGGAGGAAGAGGGCGGGGACTCGCATGCCTATGTCCCGGAGGCTTTCCAATAAAATGACGTCATTTCTGGTGCGGGCAAGAACAGGTCAGGATATTCGCGACAGCCAGTGCGGTTATCGATTGATCACACGTCGTACGCTCGAAGAAGTTCGGTTCCTCGCGAACGGTTTCGAGGCGGAGACGGAGTTTATACTCCGCGCAGGTGCAAAGGGTATACAGATCACTTCTGCCCCCATTCATACGATCTACTCAAGGGAACGGAGCTTCATGACGCATTGGAAGACGACAAAAGCGTTCGTGCGGGTTCTTCTCGGTGAATACACATGAATCGACTTCTCAATGAAAGAAAAGACCTGATCGAGACACTCAGGTCAAAGGGAATCCGCAACGAACGCGTACTGAAAGCTCTCGGCAAGGTTGAGCGCCAGCTTTTCGTCCTGCCGCCATTTGCCAGGAAGGCGTACGAAGACACGGCTCTTCCGATCGCGAGCGGTCAGACGATCTCCCAGCCGTACACCGTTGCGTTCATGACGGAACAGCTCGACCCGAAGTCGGATGGCAAAATACTGGAGATCGGCACGGGTTCGGGGTATCAAGCGGCGGTGCTTGCCGAACTTGGATGCCGTGTGTTCACAATAGAGCGCCATATGGAGCTGCATCTTCAATCCCGAAAACTTCTTGAACAGCTGGGATATCGAGTGGCATCGAAGTGCGGCGACGGAACCGTCGGATGGACTGAGTTTTCCCCTTATGACGGGATCATCGTCACAGCCGCAGCTCCACAGGTACCGGACCCGCTCATCAGCCAACTCGCCGACGGTGGACGGTTGGTCATCCCTGTTGGAGATACGGAAACACAAGATCTGCGCGTGATCACCAAAACCGGCGAAACGCTTGAGCAACGGGATGTCCATGGTTTCAAATTTGTTCCGTTGATCGGGAAAATGGGCTGGGAGCGCTAGCAGCGGTTTCCTTGCAACCTGCATCCATGCACGTCCCACTCGTACTTGCCATCGTTGGTCCGACGGCCGCAGGAAAGACTCCTCTAGCGGTTCAGTTGGCTCAACTCCTTTCAGGCGAAGTGCTCTCCGCGGATTCCCGCCAGATCTATCGGTATCTCGACATCGGGACTGCAAAGCCGACACCTTCGGAACGACAGGGTATTCCTCATCATTTTTTGGATATCCTGGACCCGAATGCGCCATACAACGCAGGTCAGTTTGGAATTGAAGCGCGTGACTGCGCCGCGGAGGTTGCCGTAAAAGGAAACCTGCCGATCCTCGTCGGCGGCTCCGGACTGTACGTCCGCTCATTCGTCGACGGGTTGTTCACCGGACCCGGAAAGGATATGGATCTTCGATCAAGACTTCAGGAACTGCTGGACGAAGAAGGGGAGGCGGCGCTGTATGCAGAGTTGAGGAAAGTGGACCCGGTAGCAGCCGCAAAACTGGAATCCGGAAAACCGCGCCGGGCAATGAGGGCATTGGAGGTCTTTTATACGACCGGCAAACCTATCTCGGAGCATCACAAGGAGCAGATACCGCAGGGTGTGGTTAAGGTGCTGCAGATCGGGTTGCAGATTGAAAGGGAAGAATTGCACAGACGTATTGACGATCGGGCGGCCCATATGATCGAACGAGGTCTGGTGGATGAAGTACGATCGCTTCTTGCCCGTGGTTACGACCGTTCACTGAACGCACTGAATACCGTCGGTTACAAAGAGGTTCTTGACTTGCTTGATGGCAAAAGCGGCGAGAAGGAGATGCTTGAGAGTATTCGGCGCAACACGCGCCGATTCGCGAAACGTCAGATGACCTGGTTCCGCGCGGACAAACGTATTCATTGGATCACCGCAGGAAAGCAGACAGCGCTAAAGAAACTCGCGGGCGAGATCGTTGAGCACATGAAGCAGGAAGAAGGTGTTCATTGAATTCAATGCAATGGAATTGTATATTTGATCTTGTAATCGGGGCGTGGCGCAGCGCCGTCCCGTCCGTGCAACGGACGGGACGTGCGTCCTCGTCCCCGCCTACGGCGGGGACGGGACCTGGCGTCAGGGGGAAAGGGCGCTGTGTATTGGGTCTATGTTCTAGAAAGTCAGCTGAACGGTCGTTTTTATGTTGGTCATACGAATGACCGGGACAGGCGGGTTGAGCAGCACAATCGAGGCGAGGTGAAATCAACTCGGCCACATAGACCGTGGATCTTGGTTTACTCTGAAGCTTATGCAACACGCAAAGAAGCAATGCGGCGTGAACGCGAGATCAAGAGCAGGAAGAAGCGGAAATACATTGAAGAACTGATTCGGGGCGTGGCGCAGCCTGGCTAGCGCGCTTGGTTCGGGACCAAGAGGTCGCGAGTTCGAATCTCGCCGCCCCGACTTTGAATAACTACCCGGTTGCGTGAGGAACAATGTTGAATGAGGCCCGATCGTTGATCGGGCCTCTGTTTTTTCGGCGTGGCTCTCAATTGAGCGTTGCTCCCCCGGCAGACCGTTGTGAGAGACACGGCAACGGATTTCCCGATTTACGGTCAAAATTGAAACTCCCCGCGGATTTGGCTACATTATCTGTACCAACCTTTTGTGAGACCCTTCGTGCCCGCCTCAGCTACCGCCATTGTTGCAATTGTCGGACGTCCGAATGTGGGCAAATCGACGTTGTTCAACCGCCTCATCGGCGAACGGGACGCCATTGTATTCGACACGCCCGGTGTTACGCGCGACCGCAAGTACGGCACGGTCGAATGGGCTGGCACAACGTTTACGGTCATCGATACCGGCGGTTATGTGCCACGCTCCGAAGATGTGTTCGAGCGGGCCATTCGTGAACAGGCCCAAGCGGCGATTGAAGAAGCGGACGCAGTTGTCTTCCTTGTGGATGCAGTCGATGGCGTCACTCCGCTGGACCGAGAGCTCGCCGGGATACTTCGGACCTCCCGAAAACCGATCTTTCTTGTTGTGAACAAAGTCGACTCGGAGCGGCGCGAGGCGAATGCTCCGGAGTTCTACGAGCTGGGGCTGGGGGAGCCGGTTTCAATCGCCGCCCTCGGTGGAAGACAGATTGGCGACTTCCTGGATCGTCTGACAGGCACATTCAAGAAACGGGGACGCGCTTTGCCCGCCGACCGCCGTTTGAAGGTTGCCATCGTCGGCAAACCGAACGTCGGGAAATCGTCTCTGGTAAACGCTCTTCTGGGTACAAATCGTCAGGTCGTTACCGAAGTCCCCGGAACCACCCGGGATCCGGTGGACGCCATCTACAACCATGAGGGAGAAGAGATCGTCCTGGTGGATACCGCCGGTTTGCGGAAACAGAGCAAGATCACAGAAAGCATTGAGTTCTATAGCACGATCCGGACGCTCAAGGTACTTCAGCGATGCGATGTTGCCGTCATTGTGTTCGACGGCAAGTCGGGCGTTGATAAGCAAGATCAGCACATCGTTGAAGCGGTGGCGGAGCGGAGACGTCCCGCGCTGATCGCTGTGAACAAATGGGACCTGGTGGAAAAGGAGACGAATACGGCGCGGGCGTATGATGTCGCCATTCGTGACGTGCTCGGCGTCCACGATTACCTCCCGACGGTGTTCATCTCCGCTCTGACAAAGCAACGAATAGGCAAAGTCATCGACCGCGCAAAGGAGATCAACAGGGAAGCTGCGCGAAAGATCGCTACGAGTAAGCTCAACAAGTTGATCATGACCGAGATTGAACGGACGCCTCCGCGGACCACATCATCGAAGGAGATCCGGATCAAGTACATCACTCAGGTGCGAACGAGCCCCCCGCTGTTCGCATTTTTCTGCAATGAACCGACACTCATACAAGAATCGTATCGCCGATTTCTGGAGAATAAACTCCGTGAACACTTCGGGTTCGAAGGTGTCCCGCTAGGCATTGCATTCAAGACGAAATAGCGCTGGCGACCAATGAGACGCATTGTTATTGTTGGAGGTGTGGCGGCCGGACCCGCGGCAGCTGTCCGGGCGAAGAAGATCGACCCCAACGCCGTCGTGATGCTCCTTGAACAGGGTGAGCACATTGCGTACGGCGTATGCGAGCTCCCGTATCTCGTTTCGGGCGAGATATCGGACACGGCAGTGCTCCGCCCGTATGACGCAACGCGATTTGCCCGGAATTACGGAGTGGAGGTGCGCGTATTCAATCGGGTAGAGGAGGTGGTCCCCGCACGACGCGAGCTCGCCGTTCGGGATCTCTTCCGCGGGCCCGTCGAGGTGATTCCGTACGACCGGCTGATTCTTGCGACAGGATCGTACTCGACTCCGTTGGGCTTGGCGGGTGAGCGGGCACCCAATGTCTTTCGCATGAAATCGCTCGATGACGCTCAATCACTGTGCAGGTGGATCGACGGACGTCGTCCGGCCACGGCAGTAATTGTAGGGGGCGGGTATATCGGCATGGAAACTGCAGAGGCCCTGCGGCTGCGTGGATGCGGGGTGACGGTCGTGGAATCGGCCGTAGGCGTTCTGCATGACATGGATGAATCTCTTTCCAAGCATGGGCTCGACATTCTCCGTCGCCACGGCATCAATGTTCAAACAGAGACACGGGTTGTTGAGCTCGCGGCAGATGCAAAGGGGAATGTGGGCAAAGTGGTGACCAACAATGGTTCTCTGCCCTCGGACATCGTTGTGATTACTGCCGGCGTAACTCCTGAAACATCCCTTGCCGAACAAGCAGGCGCCCGGCTGGGTGAGTTGGGAGGCGTGCGGTGTGACGCTCGCCAGGAAACGACGGTGTCGGGCATTTTTGCCGCGGGGGATTGTTGCGAAGTCCGGGACGCGGCAACGAGTCGCTGGTCGTATATGCCGCTGGCAACCATAGCAGCGCGTCAAGGACGCGTGGCCGGAGAAAATGTCGCGGGCGGATCGGCGGAGTGCAAAGATGCCGTCCGGGCGGTAGGGATCCGACTATTCGAAACTGACCTTGTTCAGGTAGGAGCAACGGTGCAACAGGCCAAAGAAGCAGGCATAGCCGCTTTGGAGCAAACCATCGAGTCTACGGACAGAGTGCCATTTCTTAAGCATGCCAGGCCGACCTCGATCAGACTTGTCACCGAGGCACAAACGGGCCGGATGCTGGGTGGTTCCGTTGTCGGAGGTCCGGGTTCGGCACAGACGGGGACGATGATCTCATTGGCCGTGCATGAACGGTTGACCTCGGATGCGTTCATGCGTCTCGACCATGTGTATGCTCCGCCCATGTCGCCGTTCAAAGATCCCGTTGCGATCGCGGCCCGCCGATTACACGCAGAAAGGACCGACCGATGAAAGGATTCAGCAGGCTCACGGTGATCGACCATCCTCTCGTCAAGCGGGATGTCGCGCTGCTTCGTGATCGTCGGACTCCGAGTCATCAGTTCAGGGCGGTTCTCCGTCGGACGGCAAGCCTCATGGCCTATGAAGTGACGAGGGCTCTGCCGACGCGAGGCGTCAAACTGAGTACGCCTTTGGAACGAACACGCGGTACGGTCATCGCTCAGAAAGTCGTTCTTGTACCCATCCTGAGAGCCGGACTTGGTCTGGTCGGAGGGTTTGTGGAGGTTCTTCCTGATGCAAGAGTAGGTCACATCGGCCTCTACAGGGACGAACAGACGCTTCAACCCGTCGACTATTATTTCAAAGTCCCGCGTCATCTTGGCACAGCTCTCGTGATCATTCTGGACCCGATGCTCGCGACAGGGGGGAGCGCAGCGGCAGCGATCGGCTATCTGAAGCGGAAGGGGGCAAAAGACATTTGTCTCGTCAGTCTCGTGGCGGCCCCTCAGGGCGTTCGAACGGTACTTCGTGCCCATCCTTCCGTGCGCCTGTATACCTGTGCCCTCGACAGGACATTGAACAAGCATGGATATATTTTGCCGGGATTAGGCGACGCCGGCGACAGGCTCTTTGGGACCGAATGAATCGAACGGCACACATTATGAGAGCAGTTGCTCTGTGCTTCATTGCGCAGAGTGCATTCGCCCAGCCTGTGCCGAATGGAGAGCTCGATTGTCTGTTGCAGCGGGGTATCAGAAGTGTCCTCCTTCAGTCCTATGATGAAGCGGAATCGACGTTTGCAGCCACGACCGAACGGTTTCCGGAAAGTCCTGCTGGCCCCCTGTTTCATGCCGCGGTGCTTCATCAGCGGGCCGGCGACCTAGGAATCGAATTCAACTCCGGGATGTTCGATTCTTTGTTGACACTCGTGCACGTGCGTTGCGACGTTCGCACTTCGCGAGACCCCTTGTGGAACAAGTCGATTCTCGCGACGGCCAAAGGAATGCTCGCCGTTGAGGCGGCGGAAGAGGGTTCATGGGTGATCGTCATTCGGGACGCGATCGCTTCTTCATCGCTTGCCGAAGAGGTGCTCGGGACGGATTCTACCATGTACGATGCTGCTCTTCCGCTCGGCAACTACTATTACTGGAAGACGAGGAAGACGGAATTCCTGACATGGCTGCCGTTCGTAGGAGACATGCGGGATCGGGGTATCGCGTTGCTCAGGAAATGTGCCGAGCATGGTCGTTATCAACGATATGCGGCACTCAACAGCTTGGTTTGGGTGCTGATCGATGCGGCTAGGGTCGACGAAGCGATCGTCGTCGTCAACACAGGGTTGGATGCGTTTCCCCGAAATAGAACGTTCCTACGGGGGCTTGCAGCATGCCAGGAACGTATGTCAGACCCGCTGCAGGCGGCTGCAACGTGGTTGGAAGTGATCGCGACGTTGTCGAACGAGCGCCACACTGGTACGTTTGCAGAATACGCATCGCGCATCAATCGCGCACGATGTTTGCTGGCGGCGCGTCAGTATGCAGAATGTCGTCAGGAGCTTGACCGGGCCGCAAGGGTGGAGATACGCTCGGTACCTGAGTGGATGAAAGCTCGCATGGCCGCCAAGCGTACCGAGGAATCAGAGGTTGGCGACGCGCTGGCTCGCGCCATGAGCAGCCGCTGAGATGAACATGCGACGAAACTGTCACGCGAAGGATGTTTCCCGATGACCCCGGGTATCGTCATCAATGGACAGTATCAGAAGAAGCTGGACGACTTGCTCGTCGCCTGCCGGAAGAACTTGCGGTCACTTGATGAAGACCTGATCAGCCGGGCGTTTGCCATGTCGCTTGAAGCGCACAAACACGACCTGCGGGCCTCCGGGGAGCCGTATTTCCTTCATCCGTATGAAGTGGCGCTGGTCGTTGCGAAGGAGATCGCACTCGACGATGTCTCCGTTGCCTCCGCGCTCCTTCATGACGTCGTTGAGGATACACGATTCGAGCTGAAAGACATTCGCGCCGAATTTGGGGACGCGATCGCGGACATTGTCGACGGCGCAACGAAGATCACGGATATCTTCGAAAGTCATGAGGTCACCCAGGCGGAAAGTTATCGCAAACTGCTGTTATCGATGGTGAACGATATTCGGGTGATGTTGATAAAATTCGCGGACCGGCTGCACAACATGCGAACGCTGGAATATCTGCCACCCGACAAGCAGCAACGCATGGCCCGCGAAACCCTGGAGATCTACGCGCCGTTCGCACACCGCTTTGGTCTGGCGAAGATCAAATGGGAGCTTGAGGACCTTTCGTTCAAGTATCTTGACAGGAAAGAATACGACCTGATTGCGCGACAGATCAAGGTTACGCGCAAGGAACGCGAACATTACATCAACAAGTTTGTTCAGCCGATCAAAAAACGTCTCGAACGCGAGGCGATTGCCTACGAGATCGAGGGGCGCCCAAAGCACATCTATTCGGTGCATAACAAGATGTTGAAGCGTGCAAAACCCCTCGAGGAGATCTACGATCTGTTCGCTGTGCGCATCATTCTCGACACCGAGGACAATAATGATTGTTTCCTCGTCTATGGCGTCGTTTCAGAGTTGTATAAACCCATTCCGGAACGATTCAAAGACTACATCTCCGTCCCAAAGAAGAACGGATATCAATCCATCCACACAACAGTCGTCGGACCCGAAGGCCGACTTGTAGAGGTCCAGATCCGAACGCGTCAAATGCATGCGGTTGCAGAACGGGGAGTGGCCGCCCACTGGCTTTACAAAGAGGGTACTGCGCTTCTCTCCAAGGAGCTCGAGGGCTGGATCAACTGGGTGCGGGAGATCTTTGAACAAAAAACGGACGATGCTCCGCGGGAGTTGATGGAAAGCTTCAAGCTGAACCTATATCAGGACGAGATCTATGTCTTCACGCCAAAAGGCGACCTCAAGATCCTGCCCCGAAATTCAACCCCGATAGATTTTGCCTTCGAGATCCACTCCAACGTTGGCGTGCATTGCATTGGCGCGAAGGTTAATGGTCGCATCGTGCCGCTGAACACGATACTCCGAAGCGGAGATCAGGTCGAGATCATTACGTCGAAATCCCAGAATCCGAACCCGGATTGGGAACAGTTCGTCGTTACTCACAAGGCGAAATCGTCAATCCGACGCTGGATCCGGGAAGAGTCGAGGAAGAAGGCGGACTCAGGGAAGGAACTTTTCGAAAAAAAACTCAAACGGGCCAAGCTGCACTACAGCGAGGACGATCTGACGAAGTTTGTGCATCAGATGCGGTTTGACAATCTCCACGACTTCTATGCCGCCGTTGGAGAGGGTAAAGTCGACGCGGACGCGGTTGTCGAACAGCTTGAGTTGAGGGCAAAACACCCCACGCAGGAATTCAAGGGTACTCCGGAGGAGACGCAAACGCTCTTCACGAAATTCCTGAGCAGTGCGAGGGAAATGGCGACCGGAATCACGATTTTCGGTTCCCATGAAAACCTGATGCACCAGTATGCGAAATGCTGCAACCCGATCCCGGGTGACGAGATCGTCGGATTTGTCACAACCGGGGAGGGGATCAAGATCCACAGAAAAGACTGCAAGAATATCATTTCCCTTCGTCTTGTCGAAAGCGCACGACTCGTCGATGTAAATTGGCCTCCATCAAGCGGGGCGGACTTCATCGTTGCCGTGCACGTTTCGGGGAAGGACCGCCCGGGCCTCCTGAGCGACGTTACCCATGCCATTTCCACGTTTCAAAACACGAATATCCGGAGCGTGAACATGGATTCAAAAGGGCCGATTTTCGACGGTCAGATTATTCTGTTCGTCAAGGACACCGAGCATCTGGCGAGGATCATCGAAAAGATCAAGAAGGTTCCGGGGATCATCGAAGTGGACCGATTCGTCGGATAGGCCATGTCGATCGTCATTGCACGCATCATCGGCATAGATTACGGGGAGCGCAGGATCGGTATTGCCCTCAGCGACCCCCTGGGCATCACGGCTCAACCCTGGGGAGCGGTCGACAATTCTCCCCAAGGTATGGTCGCCCTGAAAAACCTGGTAACGCGCGAAGGCGTGAAAACGGCAGTCGTTGGAATGCCCCTCAATCTCAGGGGGGAGAAGGGAAGGAAAGCCGAGGAAGTCGAAGCATTTATCGGACGACTTCGTGATGTGACGGGATTGGAAGTGCTGACGTGGGATGAGAGATTCACGACGTCCATCGCACAACAAACCTACCGGGACATGGGTGCGAAACGCAAAGACCGGTCGACCAGGGACGGCAGGATCGACGCAATGGCTGCCGCCCTTATTCTCCAGGGATTTCTCGACAGCGCAAAGCACTCCCGCGCCTGTTGAACAATGGAAAACTCCACGGGTAAAGGCCCGAGCGACCAATTGAATCAGGCCCCGGTGCGCCCAAAGCCTTTCGAATGGGTACGGGCTCATCCTTATCGGGCGGCGGGCATCGTAGTAGGCCTTCTGGTGATGCTCGACCTCGCGACATTGCCGTTCGCGGATCTGGCGAAATTGGAGCAACGCAACCCGGGGGTGACTGCCTTCCAACAAACCTGGCTTGAATCACAGTCGGCAAACAGGAAACGCGCCGCCATCGCAAAACGGTGGGTTCCGCTTTCTTCGATCTCCGAACACTTGCTCGCCGCCGTCATCGTTGCAGAGGATGGTACGTTCTGGAATCACGAGGGGTTTGACTGGTTTGAGTTCAAGGAATCTCTGGTCCGGAATGTGCGTGAGATGCGGAGCGCCAGAGGTGCCAGCACCATCACGCAGCAGCTGGTGAAGAACTTGTATCTGTCCTCTTCGAAGAATCCTGTGCGGAAGCTGAATGAATGGATCCTGACATGGTACGCCGAACGAGTGCTTTCGAAGCGCAGGATCCTTGAATTGTATGTGAACGTTATCGAATGGGGTCCGGGCCTGTATGGTGCCGAAGCTGCAGCCCAGAGGTACTATGGAAAGTCGGCCTCGTTGTTGTCCCGAGCAGAGGCAGCGTGCCTTGCCGCCGTCATTCCGGCCCCGAGACGATATTCACCCGTTGGCAGTTCGCGCCTGGTGGCGCGCCGATCGAAGCAGATCCTCAATCGTTTGATTGCACGGGATCGGGTGCGTGGTCGGGTCGAAGTGGAAGAGGCCGACACGACGCAGGAGATACCTGTCCCTTCGTTGCCGGATAGCTCCGGCGCGGACAGCATGGTCTCGCCTTTTCCTCCAGTGCCGGAGGATGCCGATACGACGTTCCCCGCAGACACTGGACAATCACGCGATACGACCGGTGTACACCATGGACTATAAGGATATCGACGAACTGATCGACGAAGGGGAGGGTTTTGAACTGGAATTCAAGCGGAAGGTCACGTCTCCAAAAAAGATCGCTCGTACGTTGATAGCGTTCGCAAACACCCGCGGAGGGACGATCCTCTTCGGGGTCGATGACGATCGTACGGTGGTCGGCGTTGGAAGCGAAAAGGAAGAGATGGAGATGATCCACACAGCGGGAGACTATTTTTGCGAACCCCCGATCGTGCCGGAGATTGATGTCGTTTCGTACAGGGGTCGCGACGTCATAGTGGCCACCGTCGCGGAAAGCGCAGTCAAGCCCCATGAATTGGTGCGTGATGAAGAGGAGAATGGGGATTCGCGTGTATTCATCCGGGTAAACGACAAGACCGTCGCGGCTAGCAAGGAAGTCATACGGATACTCAGGTCGGAACATCCGGATGCGCCGCCGTTGCGCATTGCGATCGGAGACACGGAGCGGAGACTCTTCGAGTATCTTGATCAGCATGAGCGGATCACCGTCCGCCAATTTGGCGACCTGGTGAACATCTCAGCACGAAGGGCGTCGCGTTCATTGATCCAGCTGGTTCGCGCAGGCGTGTTGCGCGTTCACACACATGAGAAGGAAGAGTACTTTACGAGGGCCTTTGACTAGACGCACTCTCGGAAACCGGCCTTAGTGTTGCGCGTTCTGCGAACGAAAACGGCGGGACAACTCATAGAGGGCGATTCCAACAGCCACAGCAACATTGAGCGAGTCTTTCGAACCATACATCGGGATTTCGAGCACATGCTCACACATTCGGAGAACGTCCGCGGAAACTCCGACAACCTCGTTGCCGGCCACAAGGGCAAGCGGTCCGGTCGGGAGCTTCCAAGAGTGGAGCGGCACCGAGCCGTGCGTCACCTCGAGGCCGCACAGCAGGTATCCCTCGGATTTGAGAGTTTTCAGCCCTTCTAGCGGACTTCGAAAATATCGCCAGGGGACAGTCGACGTTGCTCCCAGGGCGGTTTTATCAATCTCTTTCCGAGGCGGCTTCGGAGTATATCCGGTCAGTATCAATTCTCGAATGAAAACAGCGTCTGCTGTGCGGAAGATCGACCCTACATTGTAAAGACTACGGATATTGTCGAGTACTGCGCAAACGGGCAAACGGTCCATGTCAGCAAAGCGGCCCCGGCTCTTGCGACGTTCTGTCAATTCTTCATTCGTCATCTTTATCATGACAGAACTTAGCCGAAATCGCCTTCAGAATCTGCTCGAATATGGCATCACCTCGGTTGCCTGACTGGCAGAATTTCAGTATATTTTAAGCCCGATTTCATTGAATAATTGAAACCGCTCGTCATCGCAATCGACGGACCCGCAGCGTCGGGGAAAAGCAGCACTGCGCGTCTGGTCGCACGGGCGCTCGGGTTCTTGCATATCGACACGGGGGCGATGTACCGCGCAGTGACATTCAAAGTACTTCGTTCGGGCGTCGATCCGACGGATGAAGCGGCTGTGGTCGACGTCGCGCGTGCAACGAAAGTGGCCCTGGTACAGTCGCCACAGGGGATCAGGGTCTTCCTGGACGATAAAGATGTAACGTCGGAGGTCCGGGCGCCCGACGTTACCCGCACGGTCAGCTCGGTCAGCAGTTATCCAGGCGTCCGGGAAGTCATGGTCCGGCTCCAACGTTCGCTTGCGGCCAAAGGGGGTGTGGTTCTTGAAGGAAGAGACATCGGAACGGTGGTTCTTCCCTCGGCGGACCTCAAGATTTTCATGATTGCGAACGTCACGGAACGGGCGCGGCGGCGAAAGCGGGACTTAGCGTCGGCGGGCATCGAAGCCGAGGAGGATGCGCTGGTCCGGGAGATCGCTGAACGCGATCATCGTGATGCGACACGAGCTGCCAGTCCAATGAAGAAAGCAGACGACGCTGTGGAAGTCGACACTTCCAATTTGACGATCGAGGAGCAGGTGGACTTTATAGTGAAGAAGGCCCGGGCGGTGAGCAGGCGGCGTTCATGAAAGTGACCGTTGACAGGTTTTCCGGATTCTGCTGGGGCGTCGTGCGTACCATCGAGATCGCCGAGCAGGAGCTTTCCAGGCAGGAGCCCCTGTATTCACTGGGCGAGATCATCCACAATCCTATGGAGATCCAGCGCCTTGGCGACAAAGGTCTTTCGACGATTACTGTCAACGAGATGGAGAAGGCGAAGGGGGGACACATCCTGATCCGCGCTCATGGAGAGCCTCCTTCGACGTACTCGCGCGCTGAAGAACTGGGCATCACGATTATTGACGCCACGTGTCCGGTCGTAACGAAGGTTCAGGAGCGAATTAGAAAATTCTTTCTGGAAGGCTTCCAAATCGTCGTCTTTGGCAAAAAAGAACATGCTGAAGTGATCGGCCTTGTTGGACAGACACAGGGTCAAGCCGTCGTCATCAAATCGCTAGAAGAGACCGACCGGGTCCAACTCAACAGAAAGACGGTCTTGTTCTCGCAAACAACGATGGACAAAGCGACGTTCTATGCCATTCGGGACGCCCTGAAAGCGAAGATCAAAGACCTTGTCGTCGGATCGATTGAAGATGAAGCGATCGATTTTCACGCCAAGGATACGATCTGCGGACAAGTATCCGGAAGAGACAAGAAGATCCGGGAATTTGCCAGATCGAACGATGTCGTCGTCTTCGTCGCAGGCAGACACTCTTCGAACGGTAAGGTGTTGTTCGATATCGTGCGCTCGGAGAATGCACGGACGCATTTCATCGAAGATATTGCGGAACTGGAACCTGCGTGGTTCGCTGGGGCAGGGACCGTCGGTATCACGGGGGCGACGTCCACGCCGCAATGGCTCATGGAACGCGTCCGCCAGGAAATCGAACGCCGGTATGTTCCGGCGACAGAATCTGTACAGTCATCCTAAATCACAAACCATTCACACACACAAACAGCAACAGCCGCAGGACAGAGTCCCGCCCGCGTTGTGATGACTGACGCGAAAGGACGAATGGACGGCGGTGTTTCCGCGACAACGCGGAAACTTTCAGGAGGTTGAATGTCAGCCGGCAAAAACGGCGGGTACAACGTTGACGAAGGCGGTTATTCGGAAAGCGAGTACCAGCAGCTTCAAAAAATGTATGAAAGCACGATGGGCTCGATCACCGCTCAGGAGATCGTCAAGGGCCGTGTAGTGCATATCAGCGATGACCATGTCGTCGTCGACATCGGATTTAAATCCGAGGGCTCCATCTCCGTCACGGAATTCCCGAACATCAAGGACATGAAGGTCGGTGATGAGATCGAGGTCTTCCTCGAAAGCGTCGAGAACAAGGACGGACAACTTGTCCTTTCCCGGAAGCGGGCGGACTTCATGCGGATCTGGGAGCGTGTCGTACGCTCGCACACTACCGGCGAACTCGTGCGTGGACGGTGCGTGCGGCGGACAAAGGGAGGACTCGTGGTCGATCTGTTCGGCCTCGATGCATTCCTGCCCGGCTCACAGATCGACGTCCGGCCGGTCCGCGACTTCGACAAGTATATTGGCGAAGAAATGGACTTCCGAGTGGTCAAAGTCAACCATCCCTCGGAGAACGTGGTTGTCAGCCACAAGGTGCTCGTTGAAGAAGAACTCGCCACGCAGCGTAAGGCAATCCTCGAGAAACTGGAAAAAGGACAGATCCTTGAAGGCCATGCAAAAGCCATCACCGATTTCGGCGTGTTCGTTGACCTCGGCGGTGTCGATGGCCTGGTGCACATCACGGACCTTTCCTGGGGACGCGTCAATCATCCCTCGGAAGTCGTCAAGCTTGACCAGACGGTCAACGTGGTGGTGCTCGATTACGATGCGGAAAAGAAGCGCATTTCGCTCGGCATGAAACAGCTCCTGCCGCATCCGTGGGAGAATATCCATACGAAATACCCGGTGGGCACAAAGATTAACGGTAAGGTCGTGTCGCTGACGGATTACGGCGCCTTCGTTGAGATCGAGAAGGGTATCGAAGGTCTGATCCATATCTCAGAGATGAGCTGGACACAGCATATTAAGCATCCTTCGCAGGTCGTGTCGATGGGACAGATGATCGACGCGATCATCCTGTCGCTCGACAAGGAAGGGAAGAAGATCTCTCTCGGCATGAAGCAGTTGGAGCCGGACCCTTGGACGACGCTAATGCAGAAATATCCGATCGGATCGCGGCATACGGGCTCCGTCCGGAATCTGACCAATTTCGGCGTGTTCGTCGAGCTGGAAGAAGGGGTCGATGGCCTGGTGCACATTTCCGACCTTTCGTGGACGAAAAAGATACGTCACCCGGGCGAAGTGGTCAAAAAGGGGGACAAGCTCGACGTCATTATCTTGAGCATCGACGTCGAACAGCGGCGCATTTCGCTGGGACACAAACAGTTACAGGACAACCCATGGGACGGCTTTGAGAACGCGTACAAGGTTGGCACCGACGTGGAAGCAAAGATCGTGCGCATCATCGAAAAAGGCGTGATCGTCGAACTTCCGCTGGGTGTTGACGGCTTCGTTCCCATTTCGCAGCTTTCGCAAACGCCCGTCAAGAACATCGCGGATTCGTTCAAGCCGGGTGAAGCGTTGCAGCTCAGCGTCATCGAGTTCGACAAGGAAGGGAAGAAGATCGTTCTGTCCGCCCTGGAATATCTGCGGGGCAAGGAACAGAAGCTTGTGGACGACTATGTAGCGTCCCACAAGTTGACGCCCATGACGATGAAGGATGTGTTGACGACTCCGTTGCCGTCGGACGAATCAGCGAACTGATCCATCGTGCGGTACACATCAAAGAGTTGTCTGACTCGTTCGGGCAACTCTTTTTTGTTATTCTCCCAGGTTGTATCTTGAACTCAGACACCATGCCTGAAGCGATTCCCAAACGGGTTGCCGTGCACACGCTCGGCTGTAAGCTGAACTACGCCGAAACGACGACGATCGGCAGACAATTCGCGCGGGCAGGGTATGACGTCGTAGGTTTCGGTGAACCGGCGGACATCGTCGTTCTCAATACCTGCAGCGTGACAGAACGGGCCGATAGAGAATGCCGTCAGCTCGTCCGCCGCGCGCTTCGCACGTCGCCCAATGCGTTCGTGGCGGTGGTCGGATGTTATGCGCAGTTGCAGCCGGAGGAGATCGCGGGTATCGATGGAGTGGACCTCGTCGCCGGTACTGCGGACAAATTCGATCTACTCGCACATATCGGTGACGCACGAAAGAATGTGCGGACAGAGGTCGTCGTCCGACGTATTTCAGAGGCGGTCAATGCGCATGCGGCCACTTCAGTCGGGGCAGACCGGACACGAGCATTCTTGAAGGTGCAGGACGGATGTGATTATACGTGCGCGTTCTGTACGATCCCGCAAGCACGCGGAGCAAGCCGCAGCCTTGGTGTGAGCGAAGTGTTGTCGGAAGCCAGATCGCTGGTCGAATCGGGTTATCGAGAGGCCGTGCTCACAGGGGTGAATACGGGCGATTACGGTCGGAAAAACGGTACAACTCTATTGGCGTTGCTCAAGCAGCTTGTTCAAGTTGATGGCCTGGAAAGGATCCGCGTTAGCTCCATCGAGCCTAACCTCCTCACCGATGAACTTTTGGAATACTGGATAAACGAGCCCAAGCTGTGTAAACACTGGCACATGCCGCTCCAGTCAGGGTCGGATTCCGTGTTGGCGGATATGCGCAGACGATATCGTTCTTCGTGGTATGCCGATCGAGTGCGCATGATTGCGGATGCGGTCCCCGATGCCGGGATCGGCGCCGACGTGATCGTCGGATTTCCGGGCGAAAACGATTTGCATTTCCGGGAGACGGAACAATTCCTGTCCGATCTTCCGGTCACGTACCTCCATGTCTTTCCATATTCAGAACGTCCAGGGACTCTTGCGATCATCATGCCGGGTTCGATTGAGCCGCGGATTCGGACGGACAGGGCCGAACGTTTGCGTCTCCTGAGCGTCAGGAAAAGACGCGCGTTCCATGAATCGTTTGCGGGCAAGATTGTCGAAGTGCTTGTTGAAGGCAGGTCGTTCGACGGTGAAGCCGTGGGTCTGACGGACAGGTATGTGAAAGTACACTTCCCATCGTCCGTCGACAGGACAAACGAGCGTTTGCAGGTGGAGATCGTCAGGGCCGAAGACGATGCATGTGCCGGCCGGCTGGCGTTACACGAAGAAGCATTGGTCTTCCAGGAAAGTGGCCATGCCGCGTAGTATCACGCTCATCCTCATTCTCTTGACGGGAACACTGTCCGTATCCGGACAGTGGAAACTCGAAGAGCCCGGCCATCCGGCTGTCATGCATTCGTTGCAGATGCAGGTGAATCCGTTTCCCGACCGGAAATCAGTGACACTAGCGATCGTGGCTTCGTTGGTCCTGCCGGGACTCGGCGAGTACTATGCCGGAACGTTCTCGTCGACGGGTAAGTATTCTTTTACGGCTGAAGGCGCGATTTGGCTGACGTACGCGGGCTTTCGTCGACATGGGACGTGGGTGCGGAATGACGCCCGCTCATACGCCATTGAGCATGCGGGCACTGTGATGGACGGGAAAGATGAAAAGTTCGAGGTCGACATTGGCAATTACAGCTCTCTCGATGAATATAATCGGGCGAAAATCAGCAGGCGCGAGCCCGAGCTTATGTATTCCGACCTATCGTATCGCTGGCAATGGGATACTGATGCAAGCCGCATGTACTTCAGGGATCAAAGGATACGGAGCGACGAGATCCTGAATAATTCAAAATTTCTTATTGCCGCAGCTGTTGTCAACAGGCTGATTTCAGCATTTTCGGCTGGACGCGCTGCGGCCGCATATAATCGTGCATTACGACCGTCTTTCTCCTGGGAAGCCCAGATCGTGCCCCAGTGGGATCCAACCGGCCGTGAAGGCCTGGCATTGCAGGTGAGTACATCATGGTAGACTCACCCACTGCAAATCCCAGGTCCCGCGCTTAAGCGGGATTTTTTGTTACGAGCCTGCATGCAGAACTGGAAGATCGTCCTCGAATACGACGGAACGGCGTTCTCGGGATGGCAAATACAGCCAAACGAACGGACCGTTCAGGAAGAGCTCGAGCGAAGCATGCGCCAGATCTGCGGGATTGATGTCCGGGTAAGCGGGGGCGGAAGGACGGATGCAGGTGTTCATGCAGGCGGCCAGACGGCTTCGTTCGCCACCGAAAAGAGCTTCCGGCCTTCGGAGTTGCTACGGAGCCTTAATGGTGTGCTTCCGGAAGACATAGCCGTCATTTCTGCAGAAGAAGTGGATCAGCGATTTCATGCCCGATACAGCGCCGTTGCCCGAAGATACAGGTACACGATAATGCGAAGGCCGACTGCTCTCCTGCGGAGACAATCTTGGGAGATCGGATGGAGGCTGGACGAAGGTCTGTTGAGTCAATGCGCGAACATGTTCTGCGGTGAACAGGATTTTCAATCTTTTTCCAAGACGAACACCGACGTTGAACATTTTCGGTGCACTGTTCAGGAATCGCGATGGGCGATGGACGAAGATCGACTCGAATATTGGGTGAAGGCGAACAGGTTTCTGTACGGGATGGTCAGAGCGATGGTGGGAACGATGGTGGAGATCGGACGCGGATACCGGCCGATGGACGAGCTTTCGAAAATCATGGCAGCCAAAGATCGGTCCCAAGCAGGTATGGCAGCACCGGCAAAAGGTCTATGCCTCATGTCGATAGAGTACTAGTTGGTGTACGTACGGCTGATGAGAACCCGATTCATTGAATGTTTGATGGGCTGTGTGTTGCTGCTCGGCGCAGAAGGTTGCAGCGGCTCGCTAGGATTCAACATTTTTCCTGATTCAAAAGACGTTGAGCTGGGAAAGCAGGTTGATGAAGAAATCAGGAAAAACCCCAAGGAGTATCCGATACTGAAGGATAGGCCGGATGTGCAGGCTTACGTCGAAGAAGTGGGTAGAAAGGTCCTGAGTTCGCCCGACATCAAGAAGAAAGGTATTTACGCATATCGATTCGAGATCATCCAGGACGACAAGACCATAAACGCATTCTGCACGCCAGGGGGCTACATTTACGTGTATACTGGCTTATTGAAGTTCCTCGACAATGAGGCGTCCTTGGCAGGCGTTATAGGCCATGAAATAGCCCATGCAGAAAGACGTCATGCCACCCGGCGGATGACGACGCAACTCGGATACCAGGTCTTGCTCAGCGTCGTGCTTGGCGACAATGCTTCCTCAACGTCTGAAATCGCGGGAAACCTCTTCACTGGACTGGCACTTCTCAAAAACAGCAGAGGAGACGAGGAAGAAGCAGATACCTATTCCTTTACGTATTTGCGCTCAACTCCTTATTTTCCAGGGGCTATTCGCTTTTTCTTCGAGAAGATACAGGTCCAGAAGGGAGGTGCACAGGGTGGGTCTTTTGAGAGACTCCTGACCACGCATCCCATGCCCCAGGACAGGTTTGATCACATCGCAAAGATGTTAGCGGATGTCGGCGACCCGCAGGCGATAGAAGAAAACCTTTTCAGTGTCCGATACCTCGAATTTAAGAACGGACTCCCCTAGAGGGAGCATGCTCCCGGATTGAATGTGATACAATCGATCATAACTAAACTGGTGAACCGGGAGAGTCTTTCCCAGAACGAAGCTGCCGCGGCGATGGAGGAGATCATGACGGGGATGGCGACGGAAAGCCAGATCTCCGCCTTCTTGATAGGCCTTCGCATGAAAGGTGAGACTCCGGAGGAGATCGCAGGTTGTGCTTCCGTTATGCGCTCAAAAGCGGTCAAGATCTCTTCGCGCCATGAAATTCTCTTGGATACATGCGGCACAGGAGGCGACCAAT